>Ga0233432_10002357_pt1 | contig 17597 bp, 15 predicted proteins | sample SI_122_August201_6_FD_179870 | JGI IMG/M metagenome (GOLD analysis project Ga0233432, IMG submission 179870) | Seawater microbial communities from Saanich Inlet, British Columbia, Canada - SI_122_August2016_10_MG | ecosystem: Environmental > Aquatic > Marine > Inlet | place: Canada: British...
AAGGGCCGTTAGGCTCCACTGCTCACCATGGCCGATCACCGCGCCCAAGAACTCCAAATGGCGGCATCCACTTCGAATAGCTTTTAAACTCGGAGCATCGGGAAATGGAAATGTCTCAGGCCGGTGAACTCCCATCGAAACCAATTTTAGTAACACCGCAGCCAAATCCTGCCGGCGAATTTCAGGAGTCGTAAAATCCTCCATCCCCAGATGAGTTCTCTCTTCGTACAGACGAATGCATCGCCCAGGAGCCACTCTCCCCGCACGTCCAGTTCTCTGTCGGGCAGAAGCTTTCGAAACCCACTCGACCTCCAACAAGGGAACACCACGCCCTGGCTGGTATCTCAAAACTCTAGCTAAACCCGAATCAATCACCACCCGTACTCCAGGCAAGGTGAGAGACGTTTCTGCGATGTTCGTACTGAGAATGATCTTCCTTCGTCCACCACCGCGAAAGACACGGTCCTGCTGAGCTGCTGGTAGCCGTGAAAAAAGAGGCAATACCTCTACGTTACCACCTAACCGAGAACGGAGACGATCTTCATTCTCTCGAATATCTCTCTCCGTTGGTAAAAACACCAAGACGTCACCAGAAGTTGATGCCATAGAGTCCTCCAACGTCCTAGCCAAGGCATCGCCTAAATTCTCCCGGTTCTCCAATGGACGGTACTCGACATCAACGGGGAAAGTTCGCCCTTCAACTTCAACCACTTCGGCTTCGGGGAAAAACGCTTGATAACGTTCCAGGTCGAGGGTCGCCGACATCAACGCCACACGAAGCTCTGGGTTTTTAACCCTTTCCTGCTTGAGAAGCCCCAGCAGTAGGTCTATGTTCACACTTCGTTCATGAACTTCATCAACAATAACGATATCACAGCCTTTGAAGGGCGACTTCGACAGGTCACCACTCACGGGAATTCCGTCGGTCACAACTTCCACCACTGCGTCATTGTGACTACGGTGATCAAAACGGATTCGATAACCAACTTCTTCGCCTACTTTCACCCCCCATTCTTCAGCCAAACGCGCTGCCGTTCGAACAGCCGCCAAACGACGTGGTTGAGTGAGAAGAATGCGACCGGTCTTCCCAAGCCCTGCCTCCACACAACACTTTGGCACTTGAGTCGTTTTACCCGACCCCGTTTCCCCTGCGATGATGGTGACGGGGTACTTCTTGAGAGCCTCAACCAATTGAGGAGCTCTTTGGGCGACGGGCAGCTGGGCTGGATAACTCACCCCTCCAGCCAACCGTTCCCAAAAACGAAGGCGTTGGCCTCCCTTCTCGCTCATGGGCTTTCGAATAATCTAAAACTCTGAATCAGTTGGGAGGCGTCCAGTGCGTTAGACTGAAGAGGTGCCTTCAATAACAAGTTGGATAAAAGGATCACCAACACCAAGCCCTTCAGAAGAGAAAAGCCTGCTCCTAAATATCGTTGAGATAACGTCAGATTTCGACCGAAGTGCTTAACTCCCGAAAATAAAACTGACAAGAGAAAATGAGCCATCGGGAAAACTAGAATGGCCGAGAGCAAAATCGCAATGGCATTGGCGAGCACAGGAGACAAGCCAGCAACTCCAAGGTCATTCGACAGGCCTTGGTAAGGCCAAAGTCCTAAAAACAAGGACAGAGCCATCGCCATCAGGCCTCTTATTTCTCGAAAATCACCGGCCCAAAAGCCTTTGATGCCAAAAAGCACCAAGATGAAAACGATGACCGTGTCCAGCACGGAGTCTTAGCTCAGGCCTGTTCGGCCTCGGCTTCCCTTCGTTCGATGTAGGTTGCTAGGTACTCTTTAAAATCAGAGTCGGTGATTTTGGAATCGAGGCTCTCATCCATGACTTTCTGCATCTCTTCCCGAGTCATTTCATGCTCCAAAAGAAGATTCGCACGGTTCATTCCGATCACACCACGTTCGATGTAGTCGATGATGGGCCAGTCGATTGCCTTCATCAGTTTCCAACGTTTTTTGATGTTGCTCAGAGTCTGCCCCGTGGCCTTGGCCACGATTTCCAGAATCTGTTGTTCCGTCAAATTTCCATTAGTAGCTCGGATCTGATCGTAGTGATCAGCCAGCTCAAGGAGAGAGTCAAATGGTTTCTTTTTCGCCATGGGGGCAGGCTATAGGGAAAGCACTTCATTCAACGAAGGGTGAGCCTCTAGCGAGGCAACTTTGAGCAGAAGACATCTGAAAGCCCTTTCTAGACTGCTATTTTTTAGAAGGAAAGGGCCTCGATGCCCATTCAATTTATCCGAGGCGTCCTTAAAGACCCCAAAAACACCGGGGCTGTCGCACCCAGTTCGCCTTTTCTCGCCAAAGAAATTCTTTCTCACTGGCCACCCTCTCCCAAGGCGACCATTGTAGAATATGGACCTGGGACCGGAGCGATCACGAAGCAATTAGCCAAAAAACTCGGAGCAGATCAATCTTACCTTGGTTTAGAGATGAACCCCATGTTCATCAAGCACCTGAACAAAATCCTCCCCAATCTTCCCATGGCCAACAGTTCGGCCGAAGACATCGCCATCGAGAGTGAAAAACGTGGACTTTCCAAGGCCGACCTCATTGTGAGTGGCCTTCCCTGGGCTAACTTCAACCCCTCCCTCCAAGAGAGCATTTTGGCTGCTACAGCTGAGAATTTGGCCGAAGGCGGAGTCTTTTCCACCTTCGCCTACGTTCATGCCCTACCTCTGCCTCGTGCCCGACAGTTTGCAGGGCGCCTGAGAAAAGCCTTCAAAGAAGTGAACGTCTCCCAAGTGATCTGGCGAAACCTCCCCCCTGCTGTGATTTACCACTGCTCCCAAGAAAAACTGGGAAAATAGGCCACCACGGAGCCGTTTTTCAAAAATGAGCTCCTCAAGAACCCTCTAGTGAACTCCATCCAAACTTAAGAAGGGAGTTTCCCCCCGGGCATTAATCCTCTAGGGTAGAAGAGCGAGAGCCCTTTCGAATGCCCTCATAGGCAAAAACTTCCACATGACGTTCGGAACCAACCCATTCCTGAACCATATCACGAAGGTGACGGCTGATATTTTCCACCGTTGTTTCATAAGGCATGACGTAAACAGCCTTGCCCGGCAGAGTCAGGGTGAATTTTCCTTGGGTAGAGGTGTAATCGAGAGTGATGGACTCCAAATCATCCTGTCGGCTCCCCACTTTATGGTGACTCTCGATGATATTTTCAGGAAAGCCTAAATGAACATCTTTCCAGAAATCACAGACTCTCGACTCCAAGGAAGTCTCCCTCTGTCCATCGATAAATACATCCACCCTATTTCGGTGTCCATGGAGCAAGCGTTGGCAATTACCGTAATGCTGTTTCAGCCCATGTGTATAGCGATAATGGGGCGCTTCCCCCAGATCTTCATCGCGAAAATCTAACTCAACCCGGTCCACGTTTTCAGGCATGGCTTTCATCACCTCCGTCATCAAATAAGACCGCATCGCTGCAAGGCTGTAGTCCTCAGCCTCAAGCAAACAAAGGCCTTCTTCGGGGCATTGATAGAGAAGTTGATTTCCTTTTCCGTAGATCGCATCTACTTCAACTCGACCAGCCTCTATCGAACGGACGTATTTTTTTGGCAAAACCAAACGGTGATCACAAAGGTCGTCGATCACTCTCTTCACAGCCTTTTTAGCTAGGGAAAAGTCAAAAACGACCCCTTCATGATCAAGAAGGCCAACGAAAGTGACATCCACATCGAGGCTTCCTCCTAGGACTCCCCTTTCGGAGTCAAAATAAGCGTAGTCCAGAACCGTCAGCTCTCGAACAAAGAGTTTGACCACCTCATTGCGATCTCCGATAACGGAGGCTGAAGGCTGATCTGATGTTGTTGATGTTTGATCCATGGCTCAAAGTGTAGGAAAAACCAACCATGGGAAAGTGATTTTCTGAACCTCTTCGTCTCGCCCTCCTTCAACTCAACTTGAACAATGGCGAACTTCCCACCCTTCCCCACCATGAAAGTTGCCTTTCACACCCTTGGCTGTCGGCTCAACCAGTCCGAAACAGCTGTCCTTTCCAGCGCTTTTGAACGGGCTGGCTACGATCTAAGTCCCGATGGCAAAGAAGCAGACGTTTGCGTTGTGAACACCTGCACTGTCACCGGAGCCAGTGACGCAAAATGCCGATCTTCCATCCGGCGACTCATTCGAGAGAACCCCGAAGCTCGTGTCGCTGTTATTGGTTGCTACGCCGAATCCGGATTCAAAGCCATCAGCGATATTGAAGGCGTGGACCTCATCGTTGGCAACCAAGAGAAGCTAAACCTTCTTCACTACCTTCCCGATTCCAAAGTTGAAGAAGCCAGAGTCGTCAAAGATCGCATGCCCAGAGAAGCGTTCACCATTGAAGCTATCGGGCAATCCACCAGTCGAGCACGGACCAGTCTTAAAGTTCAAGACGGATGTGATTTTATGTGTAGTTTCTGCATCATCCCCTTCGTCCGAGGTCGTGCCCGAGGCAGAGTCTTTACCAACCTCATGGACGAAGCCTCCCAACTCGTCAAACAAGGTTTTAAAGAACTTGTTTTAACTGGAGTCAATGTTGGAACCTACGATGTCGAAAACCAAAGCCTCGTCGACATCGTCGACGCTTTAAACGAACTCGCTTTACCTCGGGTTCGAATCAGTTCCATCGAGCCCACCACCGTCAACGAAGGATTGTTAGAACGAATGGATGACCCAAATCATGCCCTCGTTCCATACTTGCACCTCCCTCTTCAGTCGGGCTCCGATGCCGTTCTTTCGGCCATGCGCCGTCGTTACACTCGCCAAGATTACATCGACTATCTCGACTTTGCCCATTCAAAGGTAAGAAACCTCTCCATCGGAACCGACGTCTTACTCGGTTCTCCAGAAGAAAGCGAAGAACATTTCAAGGAGACCTGTTCTCTTCTCACAGAACACCCTTTAGATTATGCTCACGCCTTCACCTACTCCGAGCGAGAAGGGACACCCGATGCAAAAAAGAAACAAATCCCGATGGATGAGCGAAAACGTCGCACCAATGTTGTTCGACGTATCAGTTCACGTAAGCGCGCTGAACTGGCCGCACGTCACCTCGGTCAGGAAGTGGAAGTCCTCGTTGAGCAACACCAGTCCGGTTTATGGGAAGGGCACCTTGGCAATTACCTAGAAGTGAAATTTGAAGGTGACGAAAAAGAAGCTCTGACCAACCAACTGGTCAAAGTCACCCTCGATGAAGTCTGCGGAGAGTGGGCCAAAGGCCACCCACAAATTTGATCACTTGAGTCGAGAGAGCCATGACTGCATCATGATGCCGTCGCTGAGACCTCTGCAGTTCTTACTCTCAAACCTGACCCTCTGTTTTTGAACTGGTTCCATACGCCGTAATAGCTCTTGTATGTATCAAATGGGGTTGTGGTGCAAAAATTTGAGGATTCAAACTTCACACATGAAATCTACTCAAAAGCCTCTTCACCCGACCAAAAATCCATTTCGCTGGAAGCATTACGAAGGCGAGATCATCCTTCTGAATGTACGATGGTATTGCAGTTACGGCCTGAGCTACAGAAATTTGGTTGAAATGATGGAGGAGAGAGGTCTTAATCTGTCGCATACCACCATCATGAGATGGGTGCATCAGTACGCTCCTGAAATCGACAAAAAGATCAGACCACATTTGAAAAGGACTGGCAAGTCTTGGCGTGTTGATGAGACTTATATCAAGGTCAAGAGGAAATGGACCTACCTTTATCGAGCTGTAGATAAAGAAGGCAACACGCTGGATTTTATGCTTCGAGCAAAGCGTGATGCCAAGGCTGCCAGCCGATTCTTTAAGAAAACATTGAAAGCAAACCACACCCAAACTCCCCGTGTCATCAATGTGGATAAGAACCCAGCCTTGTCATGTGCCATTGGAAACTTAAAAATTGATGATTTGCTACCTGCAAAAACGGCTCTTAGACAGGTTAAATTCCTGAATAATATCGTGGAGCAAGATCATCGATTTATCAAGAAAATCACGAAGCCAGCTCTAGGGTTCCAGTCCTGTCGAAAAGCATCAAGAACCATCTGTGGAATTGAAGCAATGCATGTGATTAGGAAAGGCCAAGTCAAAAGAGCTGCTATTGGGGATGAAACACGTGCCCAGTTCATCAACAAATTGTTTGGATTGGCGAGCTGATTAGCACTTTTGGAATCGAAATCTATGGCCCCTCATATTTTTGCACCAAAACCTTTTTATCTGTGTTCTTCTGTGGCGAAAAATGAAAAAGCGAATCTGCTAGTTTTAAGGATACTTCTTGTCGTAGAACCTTTTTTGAAAGGGAAAACACATGTACAAGTGATTGTGACGATACTACTAGGCCCCTTGAGATTTAAAAGGAGGATGGATCACCTTTTTTCTTTTAGTTTTTCTATTCCAACGGGAATTTCGATGGTGAAGGTTGTGCCTACCCCAACTTCACTTTTTACACGAATGGTTCCATGGTGAGACTCGATGATTCCCTTAGATATAGAAAGGCCTAAGCCAGTGCCTTTGCCCACTTCTTTGGTGGTGAAAAAAGGTTGAAAAAGGTTGATGAGATTTTTCTCTTCGATGCCAGTGCCATTGTCGGAGATATGGATAGCGACGAATTCTCCGTGGTTCACGGTTTTGATCTCAATGACCCCATCTTTTTCTATGGCCTGTGAAGCATTGACCAACATATTCATAAAGACTTGATTGATTTGCCCTCCAACACAATTGATCGTGGGCAGATCATCAAAATCATTTTTAACCTCTTTGACGGAGTATTTGATTTCATTTTGGGTGACCTTCAGGGTGTTCTCTAGCTCGGCATTGATGTCGACTTCTTTCAACTCTAGTTGGGAATCAAGGTGAACAAAGTTCTTGAGGCCCATGACGATGTCTTTCACTCTGGAGCAACCTTCCACTGTTTCCTTTAACAGATCTTCAGAATCCTCTAATAGGAATTCCACCTGCTTATTCTTGAAACTTTCGTCCAGTTCGGAGATCTTTGACTTTAGGTCATCGGTATCGGAACTTTTCATCGCTTGGAAAAAACTTATGACTTCTCCCAAAGTATCTTTGAGATCACCCTGATACTCTTGGAGGCTAGCTAGGTTGGAGATGATGAAGCCAATAGGGTTGTTGATCTCATGGGCTATTCCCGCCGACAATTGACCGACGGAGGCCATTTTTTCCTGTTGGATCAATTGTGTTTGTTGCCGAATGAGGGTTTGATTGCTCTCGTAGAGCTCCCTCGATTTGCTTTCTAAAAGTTCCTCAGCTTTTTTTTGGACTTTGCGAGTCCGGTTCAAGGTATTTTTTAAAGCTTGATATTCTTCTTCGGTGTGCATGAGATGAGTGGCCAGTGACGGTTGAACAGATGAGAGTCTTCAACAAAGGATTGTTGGAGTTTAGCTCATCACTTATGAACAGACTTTAATTTTGACTTGGTCTTGGAGTCCTTGAAATTGGATGGGCCCTTTCAAAGAAATTTGATGGAGACCTTGGGCTTCTCCAATCATAGTGGAAACATCGGGCTCCAAGGCTTGTTGAATCGAGATCGTTCCCCCATTGGGGTTGATGCAGGATTGTCTGTTCTCTTGAAGTTTCTCCAATAGAGCCGCTCTCCGTTTAATTTTGGCTTTCATGGCTTTCAAAGTCTCTTCCATCTTAGCCTTATCCTCTTCTTTCAGAGCTTGCAGTCCCTCTTGTCGAAGAAGGTCGATGGGGAGCGAGCGTTGAATTTCCTGGATGTCGCGGTGGAGTTGGCGAGATAAAATTTTTGCTTTTTCGCAAGACTCCCACAGTGGAAGGTCGATTCCAGCTCCTAGCAGGGTCGAGGCCATCGTGGACCCGACCGAGTGAAGAGATAGATTGCCAAAAGCACTACAAGTTCCACCCACAACAGAGTTGTGGTCTTTGGGAAGAGATTCTCCTTTGACGATGACATCGCCGAGGCTGAGCAAGGAGGCTCCGTAGGCGTACTGGAGAACCTCGATGAGTTCTGAAGCCTCCAGAGAAGCGCCTTGAACAAGGCGAACTTTGATATGGGGAGCTTTGATTTCAGTTTCTTCTCCCATCACTCCTCCTTCGATTTTAACGGATGCCGTAGCGATGAGATGAGTCTGGTTTTCAACGGTTCCTCTGACGACCAACCGATCACACTCGATGACGGAACCGGAAAGAACATCCCCTCCGATGACGACCAGACCTCCATACCGGATGGGCCCGTGTTGAGGTTCCAGATCACCTGGATGGTCGAGAGAGGCATGGACAGAAAGGATGCCATCTCTCATCAGAGCGACTCCGTTATTTCTCGCCTTGAAAATGATTTTTCCATTTTCAAGGGTTTCCTTGTTGACGCCTTCGCCCAGAGGAATCTCTATAGGGGGAAGTTCCTTGTGTTGGGTTGGAACGATTTGGCCCGTCACTGTCAGTCCGGGCGAAGGTTGCTGGTGAGGCGTGATGATGGCAAGAACATCGTCGGCCTCGACTTCTTGATGCCAGGACCCAGGTGAAGGGAGGATCTGATCGATAGATCCTTCCTGGGGAGGAGTTGGTTCTTGGCCAGATTCAAGTTTCAACCATCCGGTTGCGAGGTCGGTTTTCTTTTGGTATTTCTCAGCTTCGGTTTTGACGATTTCTTCCCATGCCTCTTGGTTGTTACAAGGGGGAAGGATTAAGAGAGAACGATCCATTTCTTCCTGACTGATCATAACAGGAGACAGAATTGAAAGCTCTTGATTCTCGATGACGAGGTAACCAAGAGTTTTGGAAATCAGTTGCCACTCTTCTCCTTTGGCGACCCACTTGAGCCCCTGTCCTGCTTCTAGCCAGAGGACGGGGTCCCATGAGGGAGAAGCTTCTCCCTGACAATTTGTAGAGGAGGGGCGTTGAGCCGTAGCAATGACCTCATCTTGAAGAAAGAAATGTGGAGGTGAGGGGCTTTTTCCCCTTGTCCAATCTTTGGAGAGCCTTTCCATTGCACCGATGGCTTGATGGGCTGAGGGCTCTTCGGTGAAAACCTTTTCGTTGAGCCAATCTAACCGGGCTTTAGACATGGTCGCGATGGTGGCGCCTTTCCACTGATCGGAGTCATTGGCGTTTTCCAAAAGGTTGAGAAGGTTTTCATGCTGAACCCCTTCCAAAATTTTGTTTTCTTCCAGGAAGGCCAGAATCTTTTTGTGGACCAAGGAGGTAGGTAAGTTGGCAGGTTGGAGGGACTCCACCTGATAACTCATGCCGTTGTCCTGGCTGATGAGGCTGATATGTTCGTTGTTAATTTTCATGACTTGTCATCCAACCACCCATCAACTTCTCGAAGAAGGTCCTCGTCGATAGAGGCTGTTCGAGAGTTGCTGAGGACCATGGCCAAGAGGGGGTCAAAGCGTTGGTAAAACTCTTCCATTTCTTTGGCACCTTCGGGGATGAGCAAGTGCCCCAAAACATCTCGGCCTTTTCTGATGGGGCGGCCCGTCGAGCCTTTGGTGGCGAATTGATGTCCTGGGTGACCGGTCAGTGAATCGAGGGTCTCCAAGGTTTTTACATCAACCTCAGGTGAGCAGTTGATGGCCATCTCGAGAATCTCGGAACGTACCTGCAACTCTTTGGTGCGTTCTTCGACGATACTTTCAAGTTTCTCATTGAGGTCTTTCAGTTCGGCTTTTTGGGTCTCAAGATGGCGAATGAGTTTTTCTTGTAACCCTGCGGCGTAGTGAACATCCTGAGCATTCTTGATGGTTTGTAGAAGGTCTGCATTGTCCCAGGGTTTGGCCATGAATCTCCAAATGTGACCTTGGTTGATGGCCTTCATCAGGCTCTCTCTTTCTGAGAAACCCGAAAGGACAATGCGGGTGGCAAGAGGTCGAAGAGCTTTGGCCTGCTCAAGAAACTCAGCCCCTGTCATGATAGGCATCCGCATATCAGAGAGGATGACCTCGACGGAGTTTTCCTTGAGGTGATCGAGTGCTTCGTGGGGGTCGAGGAAAGTCACTACCTTTAGCCCCTGTCGAACCAAGATTCTTTTAATGGCCTTGAGGATGGACTCTTCATCATCCAGAATGAGAACGTTGTTGCCTTCCATGGTTTTGAATTTTTTAAGGGGTGAACTGAGATCTATTATCAAATGCCATGCCATTGGTTCTACTAAGAAAATTTGTCTTGGAAGGAGATAGGTGTGTGTAAAATAATCACATGAAGAGAAAAAATGACACACCTTCAGCGGTTCTGTTGGTCGATGATGAGGTCGCTATTCTAGATTTCCTGGAAATAGCTTTGAAAGACAAATTCGAGGTCTTTATCAAAGCTTCGAGCTCAAAGGCGGCTTTAAAAGATTTTGAAGAGAAAAAGCCGGATTTAGTCATTCTCGATCTCAATTTGGGGGGAGATTCTGGGCTCGATTTATTGGACCGGCTCCAATCGGTGGACCCCGAGGTTCCCGTGATTGTGAGCACCGGAGAGAAAGAAGATTTGGCCAAGGACTGCCTACGTCGTGGAGCTGTTGATTTTTTGACCAAGCCAGTCACGTCACTTCGATTGGTCACCAGTGTTGACCGTGCTCTCGATGCGTACCAGAGGGAGAAGGTGTTGAATCAATTGCAAAAGTCTTTGCTAGAGACCTCAAAAAGGCCTCAAGCTTTTGATTCTATGCTGACAGTTTGCAACGAGATGGAGCGCCTTTTTCAGTTGGCTGGGGTGGTGGCCACAACGCCTCGGGATGTTCTGATCACGGGTGAAACAGGTACGGGGAAAGATTTGATGGCGAAGGCGATTCACGATATCAGTGGTCGCCCTGGAGAGTACGTTGCTGTGAACGTTGCCGGATTAGACGATAATCATTTCTCTGACACCCTTTTTGGTCACCTGAAGGGGAGCTTCACTGGGGCGACCCGTGATCGCCAAGGATTGGTTGAAAAAGCTCGTGGAGGGACTCTCTTTTTGGATGAGATTGGAGACCTCTCGATCCCTTCACAGGTTAAATTATTGAGATTGCTTCAGGAGAGAGAGTTTCTTCCCATCGGTTCGGATGAGCACGTGAAGGTCGACATCCGCTTTGTTGTTGCGACCAGTCGCCCCCTCGATTCGATGATGGAGGAGGGAACCTTTCGACGAGACCTTTACTTTAGACTCAGAGCTCAGCAGCTCCACCTACCCGCCCTGAGGGAAAGGAGAGGAGATGTTTCTCTGCTTTGGGAACATTTTCTAGAGCGGGCGGCATCCCAACTTGGAAGGAAAGCTCCCAGGGTCAGTGATGAGGCCATCGGGGTGTTGGAGGCCCATAACCTTCCGGGCAATGTCCGGGAGTTAGAGGCCTTGGCCTTTCAGGCCGCCAGTGCTTACAAGTACTTGATCGAGGCTCAACAGATGGAAGGCCTGGTGGGAGGAGACACCCCGAAGAGGCTTTCGTCTGGAGAGTCAAAAGAAGAAGATTTTTGGCGGGTGCTGCCAACCGTCGATGAGATGATCGACCGTCTTATCTTGGAGGCTCTAAAGAGAACTGAGGGGAACCAGACCCAAGCGGCAAAGCTCATCGGCATGTCGAGGCGGGGAATGATCAGCCGCATGCGACGCAACCACCTTGATGTTTGAGGAAGTGATCATTATTTACACAGCATGAGATAATAATGATCACACCCTTTGATGGTGAGAGAGTTTCTCAAGAAAAAAGTTGAAAGAAGCGGCAGTCGAATGGATATTTCCCCATAGTCATCACCTTTGAGAACTCTAGCATGATTTTTGCTTCGTTCTTGAGTTGTTTTACTGAATATGGAGTTAGATCATGGTTCGCTATTGTTGGGTGTGGATATTATTGGCCTGTCCTCTCTTTGGGATTGAAGTTCTTGATGAAAAAGGTCATGCCATGGACTTCTATGGGAAGGTGCGATTGTCGACCTCCCATGTTTCTCAGGACTCGGCCGGTGAAGGTTGGTATGTCAGTGACCATAAAACTCGATTGGGGCTGAAGGGCACATACTCTGGAGTAGAAAACATATCTCTCTTCTACCGCTTGGAAATTGGATTGGATCTAGTTGATCACAACAAAGCCAGCCAGGACTTTCTGGTCTCGAGAGACACCTATCTAGGTATCAAAGGAGAATGGGGTGCCTTGTCTATCGGACGGCACAACACCGCTTATAAGGTGTCTGCTGTTAAGGTGGACCTCTTTAACCACACCTTGGCCGATGCAGATGCCATCTTTGGAAGAACAGCTACGGGAAAAGACATCAATCACCGTTTTAACAACAGCCTTTCTTACAACTCTCCTAAATCGGGAGCTTGGCACTGGAGAACTCAGGTTGGAGTCGAGGACGAAGCGACGTCTGCCGGAGAAAAAGCGAAACAAGCCATGAACCTTTCTTTGCACTATGGGAATTCCAACACGAAAATGGACCTAGTTGCCTATGGCGAGAGTGGGGCGTTCAAGCTTTCATCGGCTCAGGGAGATGCCTACGCCCTGCGAATGGTCCTCCGTCATGACCATCAAAAAAACCGCTATGGTCTTGGAGTGGAGAAGACTTTTTCGGATGTCTCGGCCAATGAACGGATCGCTGTGCTCATCAGTTGGCGTCGTCAAATGATGCCGCACCATTATCTCTCGGTCCAAGGCGTTTGGGCACAGGACAGTGAAGCTGGATCCGATGCTGCGAAAATGGCTGCCGTTGGATGGACGAGAAAAATAGGAAAACACGCAGAGCTATATGGGTTAGTCACAGTGCTCGACTCCGATGGTGGTGGATATGCCCTAGCCAAACAAGGTGGGTCTGATGTGTTCACCACCTCGGTGAATGATCGAGTCCAGGGAATGGCTCTTGGGATCAACTACTCTTTCTAAGGTAAGAAGATGAAAAATTGGATGCTCATATTGGTTTTGTTCGCCCTCCCTGGACTCCATGCAGAAACATTGACCTTCGGTGTTGTTCCCCAGCAAGCGGCTCGAACATTAGCGAAAAATTGGACACCCCTCTTGAATGAGGTCTCGAAGCGGTCAGGGGTTGATATTCGTTTTTCTACGGCGAAGGACATTCCAACTTTTGAAAAAAGAGTGAAGGATGGATTGTACGACTTTGCCTACATGAATCCCTACCACTATGTTGTCTATTCGAAGGAGCCTGGCTACATTGCTATGCTCAAGCAACGGGATAAGAGAATCCGAGGTATTGTTGTGGTGAGGAAGGATAGCCCTTTGGTTGGACTGGAAGAACTCAAATCTAAGCGTTTGGCTTTTCCTGCCCCGGCAGCCTTTGCTGCCAGCATCTTGCCTAGGGGGGCAATGGCAAAAATGAAACTAGACATCGAACCCGTCTATGTGTCATCACACGACTCGGTCTATAGAAATGTAGCCAAGGGAATTTTTGAGGCGGGCGGTGGAGTTAAGCGCACCTTCAGAGCTGTAGCTCCAGAAGTGAGAAGTGAACTTCGGGTCCTTTGGACGACCGACCCATACACACCTCATGCCATTGCCCATCACCCTAAAGTTGATCAAGAGAAAGTCTCTAAGATCCTTAAAGCCTTCCTGACTTTAGAACAGGATGAAACAGGCAAAAAGGCTTTGGCCGGAATCACCTTCAAGGGAATTGAGGCAGCGAAGGACGAAAACTGGGATGATGTGAGGACATTGGCGATTGATCTTTTAAAATGAGTTTTCGAACCAAAACGATCATTGGGGTTGCGATCATCGAGATCACCCTTCTTTTACTGATCGTGATACAAAGCATCAACTACTTGGAGGAGTCCAACTCAGAGCAATTGTTGAGTCGTGCCAAGACGACGGCCAATCTTTCGGTCAGCATGGCCAAGGACGCAGTCCTTTCTTATGATTTGGCGTCGTTAGAAACCTTTCTCGATGAGATTTTAGCGAACCAAGGGATTCTTTATGGAAGAATTCTCGATGGTCAGGGGAGGGTTCTCAGTGAAAAGGGGGACCCATTGCATTTAGAAAAACCTTTTGTTGAGGATGAAACCCTTGAGGTCATAGAGGACGGGACCCTAGATGTGAGTTCCCAGATCATGGTTGAGGGTGAAACGTATGGTCGAATCGAGATGGGCTTTGGGATTGTCGAGTTACAGAAAAAAATCGAAGAGGCTGGTGAACACATCGCTTGGATTGCTTTTGTCGAGGTTGTACTATCGGCCTTGTTCTCTGCCTTGCTAGGTGGTTTTCTCACCCGTCGCTTGGGGATCCTCAAGCGGGCCTCAGAAAGGATCGCCATGGGCGACTTTGACGTGAAGGTGGGTTTTAAAGAAAAAGATGAAATAGGACAAGTGGGATCGACCTTTGATCTCATGGTTCAGAACCTGAAGCACACCAGAAAAGAACGACTAAGGGTGATGGAAGAATTGAAGGTTTTGAACGAAAACCTCGAACAAATCGTGGAGGAAAGAACAGAGAAGCTCTCCCAGAGCAACCAAGCTTTGGCCAAAGAGAAAAAAGAACAAGAAGAGCTCATCCTTGAATTGGAAACAACCCGTCAGCAATTGATTCAATCGGAAAAAATGGCTTCCATCGGGCAGCTATCTGCTGGCATTGCCCACGAAATCAACAACCCGGTGGGTTTCATCATGAGTAACATGGATTCTCTAAAAGAACAATTCGAAGATATGGTCAAGGTCTCAGATTTTGTTCAGACGAAAGAGAGCCATCTCCCCGAAGAAGATCTAGACCAACTCAAAAAACTCAAAGAGAGTGTGAACTATGAATTTATTCTCGAGGATATTCAAGAGATCATCAAGGAAACAGCTGAGGGAGCCGACCGAGTGAAGAAAATTGTGGGAGATCTAAAAGATTACTCCCATTTTGGAGATGGAGAGCGTCAGGAATACGACCTCAATGATGGAATCTTGAGTACCTTGAACATTGTCAAAAATGAGATCAAGGACAACGTTGAGGTCGAGACGGATTTATCAGAGGTCCCCAGAATAAATTGCTCAGGGCCCGAATTGAATCAAGTTCTGATGAACATGATCGTCAATGCGGCCCAAGCCATCGAAGTTCAGGGCAAGATCTCGATCAGGACGGAACTGGTCGATGGGATGATCAAGTGTTGGATCGAGGATGATGGGGGTGGAATTCCTGAAGAAAACCTTAACAAAATCTTCGACCCTTTCTTTACGACCAAACCAGTGGGGACTGGAACGGGGTTGGGGCTGTCTCTCTCGTACAGTATTGTTCAGAATAATGGAGGAGAGATTGAGGTTGAGTCCAAAGTGGGGGAAGGGACAACCTTCGCTCTACTCTTTCCCAAGAACCTGTTTGTAGAAGCAAAATAGCGTATGACTGAGGAGCTTAGGGCTCCTAAAGCTGGCTTTGTACTTTACTGTTGAATCTATGGGCTCCTAACCCGCAGAGTCGTCTGATCACTTTTCTAATAAAAAAACAGACCTGTGAAAAAAAAACACTTGATATGTGTTAATATCACACACTAATTTTTTAACATAAATATCATCTGGCCCAAAATAATGAATAATAAAAACATAGACAATTTGGCATGTTGATTGCTAAATTCTTCTAGATCCATTTGAGAAGAGTTCAACTATGAAAGAAATTCGACTTATCTACTACAGCGAAGCCACGAGGGAGATCTCTCTACTGGATATTCAGGAGATTCTCAAGGTAGCCCGTGATAACAATCGGGCACTTGATATTTGTGGTATGCTTTGTTATGAATCTTTTTGGTTTCTGCAAGTTCTAGAAGGAGAAGAAAGCAAAGTTAAAGGTCTTTTTGAAAAAATAAAAAAAGATGAGCGGCACCAAGACGTTGTTGTTGTCAGTGAAGAGAAGATTGACTCCAAGGTTTTTGGTGAATGGCAAATGGGTTACGCTGGAAGCTCGTGCAATTTCCTTGGTGCCCTTAAAGAGATAGGCCAAGATGAGTTTTCCCCGGAAGACATGAGTTCAGAACAGTGTCTTCAGTTTTTAGAATCTCTCACCGTCTCGCAGACCATCTAAAAGGAAGTAACCCATGGAGAATACTTTGATACTCAATTTTGACCCCGATCAAAAAAAGGCCAAATACCTGGAGGAATCTGGATTGGTTGATGGACGACAGGTTCAGACAGTCCAAAGTTTTGAAGAAGCCAAAAAATTTTTGAAAGACACCTCATTTCGAGTTGCTGTTGTGCTCGTCAATATCACAGAGGAGCATCAAAAAGAGGGAGAAAAGGTGGCAAAATTTCTTCGGAGAACCCAAAAAAACAATGCCACCCGTTTGATGGTTCTGACGCCATTGGACCCTTCGATTTGGGAATCAAAAAGTTATCAACAACTTGGGGCCAACGTCTTCCTCTCTTGTTTGTCCACCTCGACGGAGAGTTTATTGCACCTCGTTCAGTCAGAACTAAACACTTACAAAATTATTCAGAAAAAAGACATTCAAAAAGAGGCCGAGGTTGGTTTGCTCACCACCTTGGCTAGGTTCTCCAGAATGGAACTTGGGGCCAATGAGTGTTTCGAGGAGTTTTGTAAAACCATCAGCCTCGTTTCTGGATCCACTCTTTCTTATGTTTGGAAAGTGGGTGGTGAAGAACAATTGGAAAGGCAAGGTGCACCATTCAAAGGGGACGATGTCCTAAGCGAAGAGATGGTCGAAGAGTATCAAAAGGCCTTCTGTGACTCCATCATGGTGAAAAAGTCCTTTTTGGAGTCATCGACTCAGATATCCGTAGATCCTGATATCGACGATCATAAAACCGCATCGGAAAAACTTGGGAGACCCATTGGTGGTTCCATGGCGTTTCCACTGAAATGTTACAACAAGCCCATCGCGATCATCCAGTGTTTGTACGATCAAGAACAACTGGGAAATATTTCTATCCAACAGGTTGAGATCATTGAAAAATCAGCCGAACAATTCAGTGTTCTCCTCGAGCGACAGAGGGCGGAAGAGAAACTTCAGTCCCAATACCAGCGGCTCCAGAAAACCATGAAAGAGCTTTCCAGTACACAGGAGCAATTGTTTCACTCCGAAAAAATGGCTTCTTTGGGGCAGATGGCAGCAGGGTTGGCCCATGAGATTAACAACCCTTTGGCCTTCATCATGAGTAATTTCACCTCTTTGGATGATTATGTGGACTCCATGACAACCCTTCTTGAACAGCACACCGCGTTCATGGCTCATTTAGACCAAAATAACAAGGATCACGAAGACCAAATGCGAGCATCCTTAAATGAAATGCATCAGGGATTGGATTTGAATTTTATGATCGATGATGTTCGCTCATTGGTGAAGGAGTCTCAGGATGGTCTTTGCCGAGTTAAGGAGATCATCAATAATCTAAGGCAGTTCTCTCGCATTGATAATGATGAAGAGGATGCGATTGATATTCACCAAGGGATCGAGAGCACGTTAACCATTTTGAAACATCAATTGAAACAAAGTGACATCGAGTTGATCAAAGATTATGGAGATCTGCCGGAAATTTCGTGTAATCTTGGGCTTCTGAATCAAGTATTTATAAATATACTTCACAACGGCATTCAAGCGTTGGGTCCGGAGGGAAAGATTTTAATCAAAACATCTCTTAGCGAAGAGCAAAAAGTTGAGATTGTCATTAGAGACAATGGTAAGGGCATTCCTGAGAGTGTGATTGGAAAAATATTTGACCCCTTCTTTACAACAAAACCTGTT
>Ga0233432_10002359_pt1 | contig 17591 bp, 17 predicted proteins | sample SI_122_August201_6_FD_179870 | JGI IMG/M metagenome (GOLD analysis project Ga0233432, IMG submission 179870) | Seawater microbial communities from Saanich Inlet, British Columbia, Canada - SI_122_August2016_10_MG | ecosystem: Environmental > Aquatic > Marine > Inlet | place: Canada: British...
TTCGTGCAGAAGATCTTCCACGTTACGGAGTGAGACCGGAAACCGAGCATAAAGCATCACCGCAAGACGGATGATCTCAGGGCTAATTTTAAAGTACCTTAATGGGGAGTTTTTTGTCATACGGCAAGGCTACGCAACCGCCCTGCCCACTTCAACCGAGTTTAATCTGAAAAAGCATGCATTGCAGCAAGGCGCAAAATCTCTGGGCTTGTTGTGAAGTAGCGAAATGCGGAGTTTTTTATCATCAATGTACGCGACAAATTAGCGTGCCAGCTTAAAGATGCTTTACTCTGACAAAGCCTGGCTCACTGTTTCAAAGTCGCAATATGCTGCTTGTGCTCTTTCATCTTCTAGTAACGCCCACGCGATATCGGGGGCAATCGTGAAGCAATCACAGCCAATTTCCGCCAGCTTGTTCATTTGATCTGTTGAACGCAGTGAAGCTACCAAAACACGTGTGCCTGATCCTGAGCCAATGGCGAGCATTTGACGGATCATTTCATACGCAGGCAAGTCAGCCTCTAACATTCGGCCAAAGTATGGTGCGATGTAATCTGCGCCCAATCCCGTCGCGACAAACATCTGTTTTGCGTCATAGCAGGCGGTCATCAAGATTGGGCATCCATCTGACTTTAGCTTTGGGACCTGACGGATAGCAGGCTCAACCAACGGTACTTTCACCACAGTTCGAATACTTGCTTTTTGCCCGGCTGTCATCAATTTCTCAGCCCAAGGGCGATAGGTTTCGGGTGAGCCAAAGACTTGGGCATGGAGTTCCAAGGCACCCAAGTCAGCTGCGCGCTGGGCCATATCCGCCCAATTGATCTGCGGATAGGACAGGTTTGCGCGGTATGCCAACAGCGGGTTAGTCGTTATCCCCTTGAACATGCCGATGGGCATAAGTGTGTCCCATTCAGCAACATCGGCAGTATCAAGGTAAAGATCGAGGGGCATGGTTATAGAACCGTTTCCATTAGTTCCGCACGTGTTGGCGGATCACAGCCTTCTCGCCCACAGTTGATTGCAGCGGCCACGCTAGCCTGCGTCAGCAGCGACCTAACCTCATCTTCGGTTGCCGCATTTATACGTTCAGAGCATAGACAATCCATTTCTGCAAGTGACATCAACAGTGTTGCCGCAAAGGTATCGCCCGCACCTATCGCATCCATCAGGTTTTCAACGGGTGCTGCATCGACTTGAACGCGATGGTGCTTCGTAATCGCAAGAGCGCCTAACGGGCCCATTGTGAGGACAATCAGTGCTGCAGAGGAATGTTGCGACAGTTCGCAAAGCGCATCATCAAGACTTTGATCCGGGTACAGGTCGGCCAAATCCTCGTCGCTTAGTTTGATCATAGATACTTTTTGGACGATGCGAAAGATGCGCTCGCGGTAGTTCTGAATATCTTCGATCACAGACATCCGAACGTTTGGATCAAGGGATACGAACAGTCCGGCGTCAAAAGCATAAGCGAGAACACGTTCCCAGATGCCTGCGTCATCACCCTTCGTTAAGGTAAGTGATCCAGTGTGAAGCGCAGATGCTTCGGTCAGTTGATCGACCAGACCTCCAAAGGTGATATCGCGTTCAGCTGTGCCTTCCCTCTCAAAGCGATAACTCGGAATTCCGTCTTTTATTTCGACACGTGCCATTGTTGTCGGCAAATTCACCCGCAACCCAGTAAGGTTTACGCCCGCATCTTCCAAACCCGCCACAAGTTTTCCACCCCAAGGGTCTTTGGAGATGGGCGAGATGTAGCGGACATAGGCCCCTTGCCGTCCAAGTCCCATAGCCACGTTAAAAGGTGATCCACCAACCTTGGCTGTAACCTGACCGTCATTCGTTACATGATCGATCAAATTTTCACCCCCAATGGCAAATAGCGGTGAATTTTTATCCTGTTGGTTGGAGTTTTCTGGCACGGTCAAAGATCATTCCCACAAATGCTGAAGCTGCAATCGCGACCACACCCAGAATTAGGAACGGTGCTGTGATTTAGTAACCCATGACGACAACCGGAACAATCATCAAAACAAAGCCCGCCGCTAAAATTAGCGTTGCAGCCTTTGTGGTTCGAAAAATCATCACACCAGAGATAATTGTTAGTATGGCCAGCAAAAGAGACCCAAAAGCTGTGCTGGATGCTGCGGCCTGATAAGCGTCAAGATCAGCGGGCGATAACAGGCGCGAATTCTGCCCCGGTGCCAAAGAGGTTCCTATTTCACGCAACGCGACGGATGCATTGTGTTCGATTATCCCAATTTTTGCACTTAACCATATGGAAGCAGGTGTCATGAGTGACAAGAACGCCATGAACGCAGCGACACCCGCCAACAGTTTGCGCACTGCTCGTGGGTCTTTGGATTGGCGAACAATGTCGATGCCGACTGCGACAAGGATGATCCCACCAGTCACAACCATCTGCCAAAATGTATTTAGTTGGGCTAGAGTAAGACCGTTATTGATCAGCTTCAAAAGGATCACGCCCATAAACGTGCCCCACAGCGAACCACGGCCACCGAACAGTGACGTCCCGCCAATAACGACAGCTGCAATCGCATCAAGTTCCCACATCTGGCCATAATCAGACTTGGCGTAAGGGGCACGGCCCAGGAACAAGACGGATGCGAACCAGTCTCTGCAAAGACAGTGAGGCTGATCCTTATGCCGCGCCGAGTTGACGCCACTCGGCCAGAGCGACGGCGCGGTTGAGCTTGAAATTGTCTCGTGAGTAGAAGTGGCACCCAAACAAAACCCAGCCCAAATGAATCTACAACTCTAATACTAAAGGCCCGTGGTCCGAGACGCGGGGCCCTATGATAGGGGGCCCCGGTCCGTGGTCCTGCGGCTCAACTGTAGCGATCAGGCACAGTAACCCCTGCAGTTGGTCCACGGACCGCGGCCCGAGCAAAACTAACCAAGCCCAACTGTGTTGCGGCAACGCTATAAGCAAGACGTGGGTGCGTGATATATGATCCGATAGTGGACTGGCTATTGGTTCCCAGTCCTCGGGCCTAGGCGGGATGGTCGAGGAACCCCGAGCCAGGTTTCATGTACCTGAATGGAGAGTGTTTTGTCATACGGCGAGGCTACGAAACCGCACTGCACGGCTCAAGTTAGTTTTGTCTGATAGTACCGTCCACGCCTGTACAGACGTTCGTTAGATCAGTCGGTATTGAGCAGCTTTGTTTCGCAAAAAGGGCAGTCCTCTATCCATAACCTCCTCAAAACTTGGTGCGACCGGACGCCAAACGGACAAACCATTCGCAATTTCTGGGGGCATGTTAATGAAGCTCTCCATAGCCAAGCCGCCCTTAAATTCGATAGCGGCAAGCGCGCCAAACACCTCGTCCCAATTACAGCAGCCTTCACCAGGCGTTCCGCGATCACTTTCCGACAGATGGATGTATTTAAGGTGTTCTCGCGCATCCAGAATTCCGTTCGCCACGCCCTTTTCCTCGATGTTCATATGATATGTGTCGAGGTGGATGAAAATGTTGTCCGACCCGATGCGTTCGATCATTTCACGTGCTTGCCAGCCAGTGTTGAGCAAATGTGTCTCGTAGCGATTGACCGGTTCGATCCCGAATTGCAATCCAAGCGACTTCGCATACTTTGCAGAAGCTTCAAGCGCTCCGGCAACGTTTGACAGCTCACTTTCAGTGGGTGGTTGGCCTGAACGCTCGCCGATACCCCCATACACAACACCAGAAACCGCCATGGTGCCCATCGCCTTAGCGGTATCGAGTACAACCTTCAAATAATCTATTGCTCCCTCTGGGTTTCTTGACGGCCAAACAGCTTCTGGAAGGCCCAATGAACAAACGGCGTTCATCTCGTGGTTTTCCAACAGTTGACGCGTGTGTTCGGCATCAACCGACGACGCATCAAGAAGTGCGATCTCCAGAAAATCCATGTTATAATTGACCGCAGCCTTTACCGCGCGCTCTGCCCCTTTGCGGTCCCACTGCATGGTCCACATGCTGGTATGAACACCAAATCCTTGCATTTTTCTTCCTCTCCTTCTTCGTGTCTTGTTTGAACGCCGTCCAACAGTGACGCTAACCGCCTTACGCACATACAGTATTACGGCAAACCGAATAATCTCGGAGCTCGTTTTAAAGTACCTGAATGGGGAGTGTTTTGTCATTTGCGGATTCTAAAAATACACCCTGCTCGCTTCAACCGAGTTTAATCTGACAGTGCCGCCCTGCCCTATTCAAGCAAGTTTACTCTGACAGTGCCAACGTGGCAAATACAGCATGACGGGATCAATCCGCTTCGAACGCGATTGGATCTGGGCCGCAACGGTCGTCTGCATTCAGAGCTGTCAAGGCTGCCATTTCAGTGTCACTCAAACGAAAGTCTAAAATGTCGAGATTGCTAGCAAGATGTGTGCGCTTCGTCGAGCGGGGAATGACCGAATGCCCGAGTTGTAAATGCCAACGCAAAATCACCTGTATTGGGCTTTTCCCGGTACGCTTGGCGGCGGCGCTGATGACTGGAGCATCAAAAGACCTACCGTCGCCCAACGGGGTCCAAGCTTGGGTGATAATACCGCGGGCGTCATTAGCTGCGCGTAGATCGGCGTTCTGGAAACGAGGGTTGATTTCAATTTGGTTCACAGCTGGCGTGACACCGGTTTCTGCGATCAGTCGGTCGAGGTGATCAGGGTTAAAATTTGATACCCCGATGGAGCGGACTTTGCCGGCGTTACGGGCCTCGATTAGCGCGCGCCATGTTTCAACATATTGATCGCGTGCAGGGCAAGGCCAGTGGATCAACAAAAGATCGAGATACTCGAGACCGATGCGATTGAGGCTGTCTTCGATTGCGTTGTGAGCGGCGGCGTGTCCCTGACTAGCATTCCACACCTTGGACGTTACGAAAAGGTCTTCGCGTGGGATTGGGGTTTGGCGGATGCCTTCGCCCATGCTGGCCTCGTTGCCATAAATAAAGGCGCCGTCGATCAACCGAACGCCTAACTCGACCGCGGCGGAGACCACGCCCGGGGTAGTGGACTCGTCGATCTGCCAGACACCAATACCGAGTTGTGGCAGCCTATAGCCGTCATTGAGCGTGAGTTGTGGGATATCACTCATAGGAAAGGTCCTCTGAAATTAGAAAGGTTTCGATTAACGGCAGTAGGGTCGCGCAGGGGGGGAGGTATTGTATGCCACGCGATGGATCAAGGTCCGGGGCTTGCGGATGATAGATCACATTCATGCCCGCGGCGTGGCCGGCGGCAGCACCTGTCCGACTGTCTTCGATCACGAGGCAATTCTGTGGTCTCTGGTTGAGGCGGCTTGCGGCTAGAAGATAGCCATCGGGAGCGGGCTTACCCTGGGCCACGTCGCTCCTCGAAATTGTGAACTGGAAATTGTCTCGAAAGCTCGATCCATTTAGGCTGAGGTCGACCTCAGTTCTGGACGAATTTGAGACAACAGCCATTAGAATTCCGTACAAACTGAGTTTGCGAAGCAATTCAGGGATTCCGGTTATTGGCCTTATTCGCTGGGAGAAAGATCCGAAGTGCTTTAATTTCAAATCACTCCACTCGTCCAATCCAAGCTGAAGACCAGTGGCTTCGACAAGTTTGGAGTAAACTTCTGACCCGCTTACACCCAGCAATTCATCGTAAAATCCACAAGGTAATTTTAGTCTCAGATCTTTTATGGCGGCGTAGAAAGCGAGGGCATGTACCGGTTCACTGTCTATGAGTGTGCCGTCCAAATCCCAAAGAATTACTTTATTCATAGCCGATCAATCCGATCGTAAAACTGTTGTGATACATTATAAAGATCAGAGTATATTGGCATCATACGATCATAGAGCTCGCACCATTCAGGGTTTGGATTGATCTGATCGCCAAATCGTACCATATGGCGGCTGGCTGAACGAAGGTCGGTGAATTTACCGGTAGCGCTGGCCATTAGAATAGCGGCACCGACCACACCACATTCCAGTTCTTCTGGGACGACATAGGGGGTATTGTACATGCTTGCTTTTATTTCGAGCCAGAGCCTTGATTTTGCCCCCCCGGATGACGCGACAAAACGTTCTGGGCGTCCGGCAGAACCTTGCAGCGCGTCTAATCTGAGGCGAACAGAAAAAGCCACGCCTTCCAAGATCGACCGATGGAGTTCGGCGAGACCATGCCCACTCGTTAGGCCAAAGAATTGGGCTCGTGAATTCGGAGCGTTCGAGAACCTTTCGCCGTTGAGATACGGGAGGAAGAACAGCGAGTTTGACCCAGCTTGAGCCCGTGTTGCCACATCGGCAACCTCGCTATAGCTTCGCCGGTTTTCATGAAATGCTCGTCGTGCCCATCGCATCGCATCGCCACCTGCGTCGAGTAGGGTAAAGCTCCCCCAGTTACCACTTGGCTCCAACAGGTTTGATACACCGGGATGCATAACTGGATTGTTGTGGATCAGGGTCATAATGGTTGAAGTGCCTGTCACATCAGATCCCATTCCAGCGCCACAAACCCCTGAGCCCAGCAATGCAGTCGGATAGTCGCCCGCTCCGACCAGCACGGGAATTCCAGGAGACAAGCCCAACCGATTTGCCGCCCTTTCCGTTAGGCTACCAAGTATTTCGCTGGGGTTTCGGATGGGTGGGAGGAGATTTCTTGGAATTCCCGTAAGGGCGATTAGTTCGTCCGACCAATCCCTCGTCGATTGATCCATTAAGAAGCTAAGTGAGGCTTCCGTGTAGTCCTGCGCGTACTCACCCGTCAGTTTCAGGTTAATCCAGTCCTTTGGCATCAACAGGCTTTCGGCCTGGGCGACGGCTTCTGGGTCATTTTCCATGAGCCACATCAGTTTTGAAGCCGGCCAAGCTGGAGAGGGTAGGTTGGCGGTCAGGCGCAATGCGTCGTCGGGTTGGATCAACTTATTGAGTTGGTCGGCCTGAGGTTGCGTGCGTTTGTCGTTCCAAAGGGGGGCTGTTTCTCGTGTCAGAAGCCCGTTTGAATCCACAAGAACTGCACCATGCATTTGGCCGCATGCGCAGATCGCCGCGACACGCGCTGCGGCACCATCCACCTCGGCGAGTACTTGGTTGATTGTCTCGACCGTTCCCGCCCACCAATCCGCAGGGCGCTGTTCGGACCATCCATAACGCGGCACGATCTGCTCATGCTCCTTGTGAAAAATTTTTAGGATTTCACCATCGTGACTCACGAGTGCGGATCGAATTCCGCCGGTTCCAACATCAATTGCCAGGAAAAGGTCTCTAACCATACTAGATGCGCTCTTCGGTTGTCGGGTTAAAGAAATGAGCGGCTTGCATATCAATTGGTACCGTAGCAAGTGCACCTGCCTCTGCTATGAATCTTGGGTCGACTTGCGTCATAATTTTTTGACCACCAATCTTGCCAAGCAGTAGTGTATTTGAACCCAGCGGTTCAATAACCTCAACATCGAAGGTCAAGTGGGATGCGGTCTCAGCTTCCCGACAGTGTTCTGGACGAATGCCAAAGACTACGTTGCCATAGTCTCCGATCCGATCCGCATCCTTGGCAGCAAGTTGCATGCGTTGATCGCCGATCATTAGGACACCCGCCTCAATTCTGGCGTCAAAGAAGTTCATGGACGGGGATCCGATGAAGCTGGCAACAAATCGGTTTACCGGACGTTCATACAGAGTGATTGGGGCGTCGACTTGCTCGATCACACCACTGCGCATGACAACAACGCGATCCGCCATTGTCATCGCCTCTACCTGATCATGGGTCACATAGACGGCCGTAGTATTCAGCCGGCGCTGTAGTAATTTGATTTCGCTTCGCATTTCGACGCGCAGTTTGGCATCCAAATTGGACAACGGCTCATCGAACAAGAACACTTGAGGTTGGCGTACGAATGCACGACCAATAGCAACACGCTGTCTTTGGCCGCCAGATAAATTTCGGGGCTTTCGTTCCAAATAATCTGAAAGCCCGAGTAATTCGGCAGCTTCATCTACGTGTTTATCGATTTCGTCCTTTGGGGTGCCGTGAACTTTCATGGCGTAGCCGATGTTCTCTCGCACGCTCATGTGTGGATAAAGGGCGTAGTTTTGGAAAACCATTGCACAATTCCGCTCGCCGGGCCGTTTGTTCGTAACATCGTTGCCGTCGATCAAGATTTGGCCACTCGTGGTCTCTTCCAAGCCTGCGAGCATCCTGAGAGTAGTCGTTTTACCACAGCCAGACGGTCCAACAAGAACGATGAATTCACCTTGATGGATCGACAGGTCAAGCGGTGGAACGACTTCGACAGCCCCATACGATTTTGAAATTTTGCGGAATTCGATATGTTCCATTTTACCTTCCTAATAAAATACTTCGGGCACCTTTCGGCGCCCGAAGTTCTGTCGCTGCTTTTATTGATCTAGTTCAGTGGTGGGAGGCCCATTGAAGCTCGATAGGCAGCGAGTTGACTATCGCGACCAAACTCATCTGTGAGCTCGTCCCATTCCGCAGCAATCGTATTGAGCGCTTCTTGTGGTTCAACCTGACCCGCAAGTGCTTTTGAAAGCTCGATTTCGAGGATTTCTGTGTAGGAGAAGAACCCAGGAAGACGCAGGTCAAGCGCCACGTTTGGTGCGTCAAGTGATGCACGTTGTGCCGACAGATAGCTGCGTGCCTCTTCTTCAGTGAATATCGAAAGCCAGTTCTCGATGTTGTCGTAGTGACTGAGTCGATAGGGGTTAACACCTGTATTCGCCGTAACAATTGCTGCACCGGAAAGCTCAGGGCTGGTTAGTTCCGCAACATAAGACCATGCGGCTTCCTGATTTTTGCTATCGATGGGAACAGCCAATTGCCATCCACCAAATGCAAGGAATGGCGACGCAACTGGTTCGTCAAACATGTCCCATTCGCCGGTCACGTGGTTCCAGATCTGTGTAGAGCCTGGAAGCATTGCGGTACGTACACTTCCGGCAATCGAACCCTCTGTTGCACCAAGAATGCCCGAGTCTGCCCAGTCGAGGTTCATTGCGACCGAACCACCTGCATAAAGTGGGCGTACGTCACCGGACCCGTTGTTCAAAGAACCCGGAGGGCCAAAGTCCAAGCCGCGCTTGTATTCTTCCAATGCGCGAAGCCAGCCTTCGTTATTGATTTGTGCATCCATGGTCTCAGGGTCAAAGAACATCGACCCTGGGTTGCTAGGGTTGTTCGTGTAGCTGGCAGCGTGGCTGAAGAAGTACCAGAACTGTTGCCCGCCACGCGCGTATGCCTCGGCGGTGCCATAATTAACAGCATCAGATTCGTTGAAGAACTCAGCAATATCGTAGTACTGGTCCCATGTGATTGGCGCGGCCAGATCATAGCCGTACTGCTCCATGAACGCGGTCTTGTTGGCTTCGTCTTCGAAGAGATCAGAGCGAAAGTTCAGCATATGCATGTCGCCATCCATGGTGGCGGATTTGATTTCGCCACCCCATGACATCAGGCGTTCACGGTATACTGGATGTATATCATCCCAAGCTTCGCCTTGCTGCATTTCGGCAGGCATTGTTGAGAGATACGGCGCGAAATCCGGAACCCAAGCAGGAATGAAACCGATAACGTCAAAATCTCCAGTCTGCTGGCTCATACCTGTCAAAAACTTAGGATATAGCTCGCCAAACGGAAACTCAACCAAGTTCACCTCCCCGCAAGTCTTTGCCTCCCAGCTTTCAGCTGCTGTCTGAAGTGCCGAAGCAACATACGGTCCGTTCTGTGTTGAAATTGTCAAAGTGACGCCTGTGTAATCCGGCAAGCACTCTGCATGCACTATGGTCGCAAGCGGTAGTACTGCGACGCTAAGCAATAGGTTTTTCATTGGTTTCTCCATTTTTCCGTTGAAAACTTACTTGATTGATCCAGAGAGCATTCCTGAGCGCATCATGCGGCCCAAGAATGTGGCGACTAGGATCATTGGTATGATCGAAATCAGTGTTGCTACTGAAATGGCCCACCATTCGTCACCTCGACTAGAATTTTGCCCTGCCAGTAGGATTGGCAGCGTTTGCCACCTTGACGACGTTAGAAGCAGGGCGAACAGAAACTCGTTCCAAATAAATGCCAGAACAACCATTGATGTCGCGATCAATCCGGGCAGAGACATTGGGAGCACAATTTGAGCAAAAATGCGCATACGACCAATGTCATCAACCATGGCGGCCTCTTCGACTTCAACAGGGACGCTTTCAAAGAAATCCCGCATCAGCCAAACCGCAAAGGGTAACCCGAAGGCAGTGTAGGCTAGGACCATGCCGCCAAAGGTGTCCAACAGGCGAAAGCCAGCTTTTCCAGTTTCTGCGTATAGCAAAAACAATGCAAAAGCGGACACAATCGGCGGAAACATTCGTTGTGAGACGAACCAAAATGTGACGTCATCGTTGCCGAGGACCGGACCGGGGAGATTGCGGCCGTTTGCCCATACAGACACCGGTAATGCAACAAATAGGACCACCAGAAGCGCATACGGCACACGTATGTTCCACATCTCAGTCATGACAACGAAGCCACCAATGGCCAACACGGCAAATAGCAAACCCGCCAATAGATGAATGCTGAATTTGAACCGGATCAAAGCATAGGCCGCCATGGAGCCCAGCAGCACGGCCAGACCTGTTGAGACGATGGAAATAAAAATTGAACTGCTGATCGGTCCCCAGAAATCACCTCGGATTCCAGAAAATGCATCGCGGAATGCATGGAGCGAAGGCTGGAAGTCCCAAAAAGGTAAGTAGGTAGCTCCACCACTCACTGCCAAGGGTGGTTTGAATGCCGTGACCAGCACCCACCAAAGCGGGAAAATGCATAGCAGCAGCCAAAACATGCTGAGCAGAAAACCCGCCTTGCGAAAGCTCTCACGTCTCACTGGGCATACCTCTGCGTCAGTTTGCGCGCGCCAGCCAGATAAAGCGTACCAAAGACAATCACGACGATCAGAAAGAGAAAGCTCAGCGCCGAAGTCATACCAATGTTGAACTTTTTGAAGCCTTCATTATAGGCAAATAACGTTAGAGTTTCGGTCGATGTGCCTGGCCCGCCTCCGGTTAAGATGAATACGGTATCGATGATTTTGAACCCTTCGATCAGTCGGATGAAAATGACCGCAGCTGAAAGTGGTAAGAGCATCGGGAATGTAATGTCGCGGAACCGTCGCCAAGCTGAAATATTATCGACACGAGCGGCCTCAAACACCTCGGCTGGCAAGTTCTGAAGTCCAGCTAACATCAAGAGCACGACAAAAGGTGTCCACTGCCAAGTTTCGATGGCAATTAGAACGGCAATAGCGAAGTTTGGATCGGTGAGGAACGGCAGGTTTTCGAGGCCGAACATAGAGAAAAATTCGTTGGCTGGCCCTAGAACCGGGTGGAATATCATTTTAGCAATCAGCGCGACGCACACCGGAGCAAGAAACATTGGCAATAGGAATGTAACCCTGAACAAGGACGCGCCAGGAACATTGTGATGCAAGGCCAAAGCCACGGATAAGCCAATGGCATACTGGGCCAAAACTGAAATAATCACGATCGTCGCTGTGGTTGCGATGGCCCCCCAGAAGCGGGCGTTCGCGAGGATGTCTGCATAGTTGTCAAAGCCAACAAACCGAGCTGGCGTCGGTGGGACGATCCTTACGGTTTGGAAGCTCACGGTTAGTGCGTAGATCAGGGGGAACAGCGTGATTACGAGCACCAGCAGGAAAGCAGGCCAAATAAAAATGTGTTTCACGCGATCATTCATTGATTCGCCTCCGACATTCACAATGGCGCAGCGGATTGATTGGGTCAATCCTTAAAAGTAGCAATACTACAATCATGATGGATAAATTAGGTTAAATAAGAAAATATTGCGGTATTTTAGATATTTTACTAAAATAATCTTGTAAATTATTTATAATTTGAGTAGTAATACTACCGAGTATAGGAGGCTAGCGTGATTCCAAGTCCCACATCACACCGCATCGATCCTTCAAATGCTGAACTGGAAGGTGCAACAGGCCATTACAGTAAGAAGCTCAGTGAGCTGGTGGGGCTTTATGAAGATGGCGCAGCGTTTTCTCAGGTTTTAGAGCAAGGTGGAGACGAGATTGTATATAAGGTGTCAGATGTTCGGCCGGATGCCGGGCATGGAGATCTGATCTTCGGGACAACCTTCATGGAACCCGGTCGAATTGGGGAAGAGTTTTTCATGACGCGTGGACATATCCACGCCACGGCAAACCGCCCTGAAACCTATTACGGTGAATCTGGGGAAGGGGTGATGTTGTTGGAGTCACCTGAGGGCGAAACGCGGATTCTGGAAGTGTTTCCACGGCAGATGATCTATGTGCCGCCTTTCTGGATTCACCGCTCTGTGAATACTGGTGCAGCGCCTCTGGTGATGAGCTTTTGTTATCCCTCCGATTCCGGACAGGACTATTCAATTATCGAACGGTCTGGCGGAATGGCCAGTCGCATTGTGGCCGACGGATCCGGCTGGAAGGAAGCACCGAATTCTTCGTACCGCCCGCGAACGGCTGCGGAAATTGAACGTGTTTACGAAACGGGAGACCACGAACAGTGAATATTTTTGAGAAAATTGAGCAGTACGGCGTTGTTCCTGTGATTGCTATTGATGCCGCGGCTGACGCTGTGCCTTTGGCTGACGCGCTCTTGGAAGGCGGGTTGCCGGTTGCCGAGATCACTTTCAGAACTGACGCCGCGCTTGACAGCATCGCTGCAATTTCTTCCCAGCGGCCTGAGCTGCTTGTTGGCGCAGGAACCGTGTTGACTGAAAGTCAAGTTGACGATGCAAAGGCGGCAGGAGCGAAATTTGCTTTGTCACCTGGTTTGGACCTGGATGTTCTATTGCGTGCAGAAGAGGTTGGGCTTCCATTCGCCCCAGGTATTATGACACCAACAGACCTACAGGCCGCACTGAAAGCAGGTTGCAAGATGGTGAAGTTTTTCCCAGCAATGGCTGCGGGTGGACCGAACTTGCTGCGCAACATTGCGGCGCCCTACGCGCACACAGAGATAGGATTTAACCCGACAGGCGGCGTAACGTTAGAGAATTTAGATCAGTGGTTGTCTATGCCTACTGTCCGAGCCGTAGGCGGCACATGGATCGCCACTAAGGCAGATATCGCCAACGGAGACTGGGCTCAGATTACTGAAAAAGCCAAGATGTCTGTTGATCGCGCCGCTAAAATTCGAAGCGCTCAATGACGTATTCTCCAGCAACGCGCCCGACATTCTATTTTATTGGCGTAACGACGGGCCAATCTTCGATCATGAAGATTTTTCCGGTTTGGGCTGAGTATTTGGGATTGGGTGATGTCGAAATCAAGGGCATTGATTTCCCCCCCCAAGATACAGCTGAAAACTATCGTGAAGCAGTGGATTTCTTGAAAAATGACCCGTTGTCATTGGGTGCGTTGGTGACGACACACAAATTGGATCTTTTTGAAGCCTGCAAAGACATGTTTGACGTGATTGATCCTCATGCGACGCTTATGGCCGAAACTAGTTGCATCTCGAAACGGGATGGTAAGCTGATTTGCCATGCGAAGGACCCAATTTCGTCAGGTTTGTCGCTGGATGGCTTCCTGCCAAAAGATCACTTTGCGGATACGGGGGCCGAACTATTTTCGATTGGGGCCGGAGGGTCAACTATCGCACTGTCTTGGCATCTGATGCAGGAAAGCAGGGGCGAAAATCGACCAAAGAGGATTGTTGTGTCGAACTGGTCCCAGCCTAGATTGGACCACATCCGCGAAATTCATGAAAGCCTAGGCAGTGATATTCCGATTGAATACCGTCTGGCGGCAACAGCCCAAGACAATGACGACATCTTGGCGTCAATGGCTGCGGGAAGCGTTGTGATCAATGCGACGGGGTTGGGCAAAGACGCTCCCGGTTCTCCACTAAGCGATGCGGCGCCTTTCCCAAAAAACGCCATCATCTGGGAGCTGAATTATCGGGGTAATCTGGTGTTTCTGGATCAGGCAAATGCGGCCAAAACGGCGCTGTGTCTTCAGGTCGAGGATGGGTGGACTTACTTTATTTACGGGTGGACGCAGGTCATTGCGGAGGTGTTTAACATCGAGATCCCTGTAGCCGGTGATAGATTTAATGCGATTTCGGAAATCGCGACAAAGGTTGCAGGACGATGAGCGGTGCGAAGGTATTGATCACACCCCGATCGCTTTCTGATTGTACACATCCAGCGCTGGATGCGTTGCGTGAAGTTGGATTAGAACCAGTTAGTGTACGGCCAGGCGTAATGCCCAACGAAGCAGATCTAATTGGGGCCATGCCAGGATGCGTGGCGTGGTTGGCGGGTGTTGAGCCTGTTTCTGAAAAGGTCATTGATGCGGCCAGTGAGCTAAAGGTAATCAGTCGGAACGGGACCGGAATCGATAATCTGCCTTTGCAGGTGCTGGCTGAAAAGGGGATTAAGGTGTGTAAAGCGTCAGGTGCAAATGCACGCAGCGTTGCTGAGCTTGCACTGACATATATCCTAACGGGGCTTCGCCAATTAACGCAGACCCATGTTGGAATTCAGGCTGGCGAATGGCCGCGCCTGCGTGGTCGTGAGATCAAAGGTGCAACGGTTGGCATTCTGGGATTAGGAGCGATTGGTCAGGAATTGGCGCAGATATGTCTATCACTCGGTGCAAACGTCATTGCCTATGACCCGTATACCAACCAGGATGCGATACAGCATCAAAACTTCCAACGAGGGTCGCTGGCTGAAGTAGTAAAAAAATCAGATGCTATTTCACTGCATTGCCCAATGCCCGAAGACGGCAGTGCGGTATTGGGGCCTAAAGAGGTTGGTGCCTGCATGAAAGGCGCCGTTCTGGTCAACACAGCGCGCGCTGGTCTCATCGATCAAACGGCCTTGGCATCTTTGCTCGAAAGCGGTCAAATCGGATTTTACGGGACAGATGTTTTTGAATCTGAGCCGCCGCAGCGGGTAGAAATGCTGAATCATCCTGGGGTGACTATGTCGTCGCATATTGGCGGCTTCACAACAGAAAGCGTGGATCGTGCTACGATGATGGCTGTGCAAAATATTCTTGGGTGTCTCGATGGTCCTTTCGTTTGAGATTCATAAGGGGCGCCCAATGCCCAACCACTTAGCATTGTTCTGGCTGGGGCAGGCGGGTTTTTGGCTGGAAAGCAGTACAAAACGCGTACTGATTGATCCATATTTGTCAGACAGCCTAGCGCACAAATACGATGGTAAGAAACACGATCACCAAAGGATGGCTCCACCTCCTATCATAGTTGGCGAGCTACCTGAAATTGACTACGTTCTCATTACACATGCGCATACCGACCATCTTGACCCAGATACGCTTGGCCCGCTTTTTGAGCGCTTTCCCAAGGTCCGTTTTGTCGTGCCCGCATCATGTGAGGATCTAGCTCGAGAGCGGATAGGCCAAGCGGTAGAGCTGATCTTGGTCGATACCGGTGATGAAATCTCCCTAGATGGGTTGCAGATCAAGGTGTTTCCAGCTGCCCATGAAGCCGAAGAGTTGGACGCTTTGGGCCGTCACAAATTTCTAGGTTACGGTATCGAAGTTGACGGCACTCGGTTTTATCATTCCGGCGATACAATACCATTTGAAGACTTGGACATGGCTGTGTCGACCTATTCACCAGATATTGCTTTGCTGCCGGTGAACGGCCGCGACGCTGAGCGTCTAGCTGATGGTATACCAGGCAATTTGACCTTGGATGAGGCAATATTTTTTGCGCGTCATGCGAAAATCCTTATCCCCCATCATTGGGGGATGTTTTCGTTCAACACAGAAGACCCTGCCAAGATTGACTTGGCCGCATCCGAGCACAGTGAGATCCAAATCGTAAGACCCCAACTTTGCAGAACCCTGAAGATTGTCCCTGATGGCGGTTAATCGGGCTTTTTGCCATTGCCCAGGTGGCGTCATGGGATGTGCTACAGCGTTTGGTGTAAAAATTACGACTCACGCAACCTCGTCAAGTCACCCAAGGGATAATTCATTAGCCTTCGCCCCAGTAGTCGAGTAAGCTTGACGACTTGCCAGGGGGCTTGTTCACTCATGCTGCCTATATCACTCCAGTTGCGCGAACGTCTGCAATGTAGCGCTTCATTTCCATGACCTTGTGGCGCTCTTCCGGTTCGCGGCGCAATGCGACAACTGTTGAGAGGATGTCGATAACAAGGAGCGCAGCAACACGCGAGATGGTCGGCGTGTAGTCGTCGGTATTTTCAAGTGTTTCGACCAAAAGGCCAATGTCACAATGCCGCAAGAGCGGGCTGTTGGCGCCGGTGATGGCAACTGTTGTCGCGCCACGTTGTTTGGCATGCCGAGTGGCCTGAATGACTTCTCGCGTATTTCCGGAATTCGATACAGCGAACAAGACATCGCCCTCTCCCATCATTGAAGCAGCAATCAGCATCTGATGTATATCCACGCTGGCGTGTGTGGCCACGCCAAACAGCGGGAATTTTTGCTGGGCGTCTTGTGCCACGATTGCGGAGGCGCCAAGGCCAATGAAGTGTAGAGACTTGCTCGCCATTATGGCCTCAACGGCGCGCTCCAGCTCAGGTACGTTCAAATTTGTGCGAACCCAATCCAGACTGGTTAAGTTAAAGTCAAAGATCTTGTTGACGACCTCGTGGAGCGCGTCCACCTCGGAAATAGCTACATGAGACGTGGACAGGCCAAAGGCCAGGGATTTGGCTAGTTTCAAGCGCATATCCTGAAAGCCAACGCAGCGAACCGAATTACAGAACCGTACAACCGTCGGCTCGCTTACCCCTGAGGCGCGCGCAAGTTCGGCGAGCTTCATTTCGGTTGCCTTTGACGGGTTGCGCAGGATTGTCTCTGCGACCTTCCGGTCTGATTTGCGCAGGCCGGGAAGCGATTGTTTGATTATCTCGATCAAATTGTTTGTGCTCAACTGCGCGGCCCTTTCGTTCTGGAGTAATACTACATCTGGGTTGGAACTACTCATTTGTCAACTTGATCAGGGATGAGTGTTGAAATGCCGAAATCCAAGGAGTTTTCGGGGTGTTTCGGTAATTCTAGCAATTTTATGCTGGACGGGTGGCTCAAAGTATTGCGTTTATTTTCCCATTAATGTAACAAAACTACATAAAAGGGTGCCATTAGTACTTATTTTTTCAGAAATCTTAACAATAGAAGAGAAAATTATATGAAAAATGTAGTAAATGACCGACTTCTTTTTGGCCCGTACTTTCTGTGAATTTATAATATGAAGTAACCCATGATAGATGTTCTTGAGATTTCAAAAATACCAGACTTTGGAGGTGGAGTGTTGATGTGTGCCCATAGCTGCAAGGGCGAACTTTTCTGATAAAGTCCCCCTGCTGAGCATTTCCAACGGTGCTGTCAGACGAATGAGAACTCGCATCAGATTGCTAGCGCAGCCTGAATCTATGCGCTCAATAGTTGGCGCCACTCAGTAAGAGCAGCGCTTCGATTGAGCTTGAAATTGTCTCGTGAGTAGAAGTGGCGCTCCTGATTGAAATGGTTGTGGACTGAAGAGTGGACGGCAGCGAACTTTTGCAGACATCGCATCTGTCGAAAGCGGAGCATAGCGCG
>Ga0233432_10002360_pt1 | contig 17570 bp, 6 predicted proteins | sample SI_122_August201_6_FD_179870 | JGI IMG/M metagenome (GOLD analysis project Ga0233432, IMG submission 179870) | Seawater microbial communities from Saanich Inlet, British Columbia, Canada - SI_122_August2016_10_MG | ecosystem: Environmental > Aquatic > Marine > Inlet | place: Canada: British...
CGTCGTAAGAGGGGGCGAATGAACCACTTGCTTCATCAGAATACAAACCTTCGTAGTCCACAACCCCTTCTATTTGATTTTCATTTAAATCAAATAGGTTTGTTTTAGGAGTTTCGTATTCAAGACGCACTCTATCTGAAGTGAATTGTATTATGTTGCTGCACTTTAAATAATTGTTATAGTCTAGCAATTCAGTTACATCTACGCTTTCTAAAACTAATGCTTCTTTAAAGTCTTTGAGAAACTTGTAGGTTTCAATAAAAAACGATTTATCTCCAACGGTTAATTTCACACCATCAAAAGATATACTAATTTCATCGGGAACTTTAACTCTTAAAACGTCTTTTGTTCTATCGCTTGTTATATAGTCTAAAGATCTCTCAAAAGAATATTTATCTCGTTTAAGTTCGTTAATGACACAAGAGCGCAGCCTGTCTTGAAAGTCTTCTACACTTTCGTTTGATTCTCGATAAAGATTGTATTGCGCTCCAAGCGCATCTACACTTGTGAAGTTATTAATTTTACGCATCTAAACTTACCGCCACTTTTTCTTTGCTAAACAGTTCAAAAGTAATATCAAAATTGTCTATTGCTGCTTCGGTTCTGTACAAAGTATGGTTTTCAAAATAAGCTTTGTTATATTTTGGTTCGTAACAATAATGATGGTTTGTACCTACTGTTACGAACCAGAGCTGATTGTTTGCGCCCTTAAAATAAAGATTCTTTATTTCAAAACCGGTATTAACAATCTTAGGATAAACTTTTATCGGCGCCAAATAGCTCCTTACAATCTTTCGCACATTTAAAGCATCTATATCAAACGCATTTGTTAGCTGTGTCGCTGTGCTTATTTCGCCTGCAGTTATTTTAGAAATTGCACTAGAGTTTTTAATACTAGTGTCAAAACATAAAGCAAACACTTCTATGTCAAAGTCTTCTACATCTAAGCTAAAAGTAAACTTATTTACAGTGTCTTGTAGATCTTCGGCAAAGATAGGTTTGAACAAACCGGGTTGCAATCCAAATGAATCTTTATTTTCATTTAAAAAACTGATCGCGTTATCTTCTATTTTTCCAATAATAAAATTAGAGAGCGGTTTATCAATAGAGCTGTTTATTATCCTCACGTCAATAGTTTCACCTTTTAGACATTCGGTGTCTAAAAGGTCTATACGTACACCTGGATTGAACGTTCTATTTAACTCAAATTTACTGCACAACGGCATGCCGACATCATACACAAACAAGTTATTTCCTGAGTCTAAGACAAATAGTTTACCAGACTTTAAATCGTAATCTGCATCTATAACAGTTATCGGTTCTTGGTTATCGTCTAGTAGCTCTACCTCTCCTATAGATTGCTCAAAGACATCTTCATCTATAACTACAGAATTCGTTTCTTTAACATAGTCTTCGATATTATTAAAAAACCTATGTATAAACCGGACCTTTGAGCGGCTTTTATCCTTGTAACTAAACTTTGACAACTCAATCAATAAATCGTTATCTGTCACACTTTTATTAAAGAAGATACGGTCAAGCTTAGGTTTACTAATTAAACCAGGTATTTCTATCCGCTTAACAAGCGTATCTAAAGGTTGCTCAGAATCGTTTACAAGACGATAATCTTCCTTGCTTTGCCAAGACCTACAGCTTTCCCTTAAAACATCGATAGAGAATGTTTTAAGGCTTGATACTGAAACGGGATTTCCTCCTGAAATCCCGTTTAGTTTATCTTCTGCCAAGTAGCTAAGCATAAAAAATTTGTGTTTGCTTTTGTACATTTTACAAGAAGAAATTTTTATAAACTCTTCAATAGGGCGCATATGCTTGTCGTACCCTCTTAAAGTGATTCCTGAATTTTCAGAAAGCACTTTTTGGGATACATGACTTGCATTTTTTATATCTATATATATAAAAGACTCTTCTTTAAGAAGCTTTTCGATCACAACTTCTCTTGAAATACCTTCATAAAGTATTGGCGGCGTAGACTCTTTAGTTAAACTATTATTTAAACTATATTTGCTCGGAATACTATTGAACAAATCTTCTAACGTCTTTGCTCTATCAACATCAGTAATCGAGAAGTCGTTGATTTTTTCTTGCAGCACAGACTCTATGTATATTCCTGATTCGCTTAAATCGTAAGCATAAAGAGTACCTAAACTTTTTAGAGGCTTTTCACTCGAGCTAATTAGTAAAGAGCACTTATCAAATAGTTTTCTTCTGTAGCTTTCTTCTATTTCGGAACCTAAACTGTTTAAAAGTCTAGCACCAACACTGTCTTCTTCGGAACGAATCTTCCCTTTATAAGGGAATCTTTCTCTTAGGAAATTCCCGTAAAAAGTTTTACTCATAATATTAACTCCACAACGATGTCTAAATTACCTATTTCAGGAATTTCAAACACTTCTAACGTTATTGGGGCTATTCCTCTGGAGTTTAGTTCAACCCTATGAGTGGGTCTAGCTATATTTTGCATTTCAGTATGCGCTATACTTCTTAGGGTAATTTTTTTAAAAACAGATCCAGAAGTGTTTTGACTTGTAAAAGCAAAACCGCTTCTCATTCTCCCCTTAATCGACTCATCCAAAGAGTCTAAGTTTACCTCACCCTTGGTTTTAGCAGCAACGAACTCATTAGCAATAAGTTGTCGGATCTCGCTTTTAAGTTGCGAGATTTCTTCATTTGAAAAGTTCCTAGTATTAGTTACGCTTATTTCTATATCAAAAATAAGCTTGATTCCACGTTCGTAAGATATTGAATCTCCTAACATTTTCAACTCTGAAAGTCTGCCTTCAACTAAATTTTTTAGTTCGCTATTGGTTTTATTGCCCGCAGTAGTAGCAAAAACAGCTACTGTTCCTAAACCATTGTAACCTTCTATATACTTTATATTCATTACACCGGGCACTTCTAAAAGTTCTAGTTTCATAAAATCACTATTGTAAGAAGCGCTCGCGCTTAAAAAGCTTAATGCCCTTGCCCTAAAGTCTTCATCAGACTCTAAATCTGACCCATTTACAATAGGGTAAAGGTTAGTAACAGTTATATCGTTAGTTTCTAATTCATGCTGATCTATCCTTCCTGAGCCCACGTTATAGCTACTGCCTGAAGTAATTGCTATTGCGCTGCCAAAACCATCTACTCCACCACCTATTGTAATATCTTCCGTAATTTCAAAAACTATTCCGTTTTCGTCAAACGATTCTCCGCTAGACAGTAACGTCCCTTCTGGTATAGTGATTTCTTCTACAGAATTGTTACTAAACTTTATACTTCTGTTAGCAACGGCTTTAGATGCTGCAAATCGAGACATGCCATACATCTCGTTTGCTAGTCTATCTAATGCATCTCCTGAGGCTGTTGCTATTGAGTACTCAGATATCTTGCTATTAAATTCGTTGCTAAGGGCATATAGCTCTTCTGTAATAAACTCATTCAGTACGTTCGAAACTGCATCCGGGTAAAGATTTGCGATACCTGCTCGAGACATCTTATCTCGAAGCGCTGAGAATAGCTCTGCTTCAGTTTTTTGATAGATATAACTCATATTAATTTCTCGCTATTGTTTTTGCTTGAAAACTATTTTCTCTTGTATCGTATGTAAAATACATTCCAGCAATTTCATTAGAGTTTTTAATTCTAATACTTAAAGTAAATATGATTTTGCTTCCATCTAAAACTGGAGGACTTAAAAAAATTGTTTCTTGATCAACAAGGTCATATTGAGTAAGCGTTCTAAGTATTTGAGCTCTGATTACACCAGCATTAGTATTAGTTACCTCTAATCCAATAATACCTCCAATATTAGACGGTACAATTAATCCGCTTCTCCAGTCACCTAAATCTGCGCTTAATCTTTTTTGAATTGCTTCTACTAATAACTGGTAATGCTCCATTCCAGAAACATTAAGATTTCCTTCAGCAGAAATCATAAAGTCTCCATCCGGAGTATAAGTTATATCTCTACTGTTTCTATTTAAAATCATTCTGAAAGCAAACCTCCCAAAATTGCAGTTAGAGCACTTAGCTCTATCATTTGATCTAAGATTGGTAAATCAAAAGTTTTTCTAGATGTAATATTTGCAGCTCCTGGCAGGAAATCTGCCGGTATACTAGATTGTCGACACATTGGCTGTCGAATATCAAAACTGGAAAAAGAAATGTGACCTCCTACACCCGGCTGCAAATTTATAGAGTTCTCATTTATATTAATAGAAGATAAGGAGGAGTATAGCATAACTTCTCTATCTTCTAGCAGCACTCCAGATGTAGATTCTTTATTAAATCTATTCTTAAGCATTTTGTATTTGGCTTCTTGATCCATTTTATACTCCTTTAAATCTTCTTGTTTTAACATTACCACTTACATGTTTAGAAAATATACCTGCAACAGTTAAAGGAAGCATTCTGTCTAAATCTTCTGGCTCTTCTGCCTGACTACCTTTAAACCTTACGTTCTTTACTGCAGAAAAAGACATACTGCTCCTTTCAACTGTATCAAAAAGTATAAGTCTTCCTTTGATATTGTCATCCGATCCATAGATAGATCTTAATTGATCTTCCGAGTATGGGGATTCTACAACCCCATACTCTTCGTTTTCAGTAACAATTACAAAGTGGATTCCTGAGTTAATATCAATATCTCCTTCAAGTAACTTTTTAATAGTTGCGTATCTATACGGACCTATCATGCTTAAACTTTTGTAAGGAGATATTACTTCAAGAATGCAAGCTTCTATAGTAATTCTATTTTTTATAGATTCTGATTCAAAGAATCTGCGCTCTTTAAGGCGCTCAAAACCATATAAACTTTTAACCATTTTAAAATCTTTCTACTTGTCACTTTGCATATAAAGCTTAAGTGTACGCCCTTTTATTAAACCATCTGAAAAGAACTCTGTACCTGCTGCACCAACTGTTACCAAGACGTCTCTTATGCTAAATCCTGTATCAAGTGCATTTACACCTAAGTATCGAGCGTATTCCTCAAGCTCTTTTTCTTGAGCAACATAGCTACCTAAAGCATCAGAAAGCGGATTGAAGAAGTTTCCAAAGACTTCTTTATATCTTTGCGCTTGTTTAATATACTCATACCCTCCACCAACTAACGGTTTTCCATCTTTAACTAAAGGTAAGATTTTTATTAAATGTCCATATTCAAGTTGAGTCATTAGCAACTCTCTAAACAGGTTCTTACCTATTTTTCCAGATTTGAAAGAAGACTCTGCACCTTTCACAACAACATTTGACCCTATCAAAGAAGCAGCAGAACCAATAAGCGCAGTTGCTAAGCTTTTTCTCGCAACACCCGTTATTACAGCTGTTGCGAGCCCTCCCTTTAAAAGTATATTCTGCGCCTTTTCACTAACTATATTTACTCCAATAGATTTAGTAATATCTTCTAAAAGAATTGGCGTATTGTTTTTTAAAGACTCTTTTAACTTAGCTTTAATTCTTTCTTTTGCCTTTTCATAAGCATTATCATTACCAAACATAGTGTTAAGATTACTATACTCTGTAATACCTGGAATTGCGCTATAAACAGCATTGTAAACTGATGAATCTGATTCACTAAAGAATCGTAATATAGCTTCGTCTGCTGCTTTCTCTAGTACTGCATCGTCATAAACACCATTAGGCATTAATGAGTCTATACTTGGGTTTTCTTCAATAAGTATCCTATGCGCATTCATTGCTATAGTAGAGGTAGATATTGCACCCATATAGCTATCGTTTCCAAAAACAACAGCGTTTGGTTTTATTTCAGTTACAAATCCTGTTTCATAACTAAACATATGCGTAATTCCAGCAACTTCTACAAGTCCATGCATGTTTAAGAAATTATCTGCTAAAACAACTATATCGTTTGTTCTTATTTTTGGATTACCAAGTACAAGTATTTCTCCAGAATACATTTCTTTTGCGCCATGCATTAACTCACCCATTCCATAACGACAAGCTGCACTTAAACCTTTACAGTTTGAATAATTTACTGCTTTTTCGTTAATTCTGTCTTCACTAAGATAAGGCAATCCACGCATCTGGTATATAGTTTGATCATCGCTTCCACTGGGCGTATAACTGACAGCAACTTGATTAATTACATTTCCGCTTTCAACTCTTAGGTTATTAGATATAATATCTTTTTCTGAAGATATTGTATGATATTTCCTAAAAGGCTCAGAAGCTTCTTCAATTTTTTTAATGTAAAATTCACTTACTTCAAGTTTTGTTTTTTCAAAAGAATCTTCAGTAACTCTTCTTTTTAAAATATTTGATAAATTAGCTGCAGTTAATTTACTTTGATTACCTTCAAGCAACGGTTTCAATTTACTTAACAGTACCGCATCTTTATTTGTAATTGGATTTACAAAGCATTTTTGATTTGGCCTTCCAAAAAACATCCTAGACTCCAAACCATCCCCATACTTACGTATCCCATAAGTAAACCCAGGATGCCTCAAAGACATTTCATGAAATACTTCCCAAATTGTAGTTCTTTGAAGATTGTAGTAATTTTCTTTTTCATAAATATTTAGTCTATTGTCAGACTTTAAATATGTATGCTTAATTACTTTTGTCTTGTCATCTTCATTAAATACACTTGGTGTAGAATATCCTAGAATTCCCCAAGAACTATTTAAAATAGCTAATCCAAGCTTGCTGCCTCCATCTGTAATTCTTTTCCATATTGTAGGTTTGTAGTTTACTAAGTAATCTTCTACTTTTGGAGGAAATATATTGTCGTCTTGTGGAGACAAAAGAATTTTAATTTTATATAGCTCGCTTCTGCTTTTCCAAAGATTTTTATATGCGCTTCTTCCAACAAATGTAACCGCTGATACTATAGCATCTATAGTTAGTGAAACTATCATTGCTGAAGCCCCTGCAGCTGTAAGATTTTTAAGAATACTAGTGCCTCCAAAAGCTATTCTTCCAAAAGCACCGCTTAAAGCTACGCTACCTGCAGTTAGTCCGGGGATACTACTTGCAATTAATCCGGGACTTGTTATTACAATCCCTCCGCTATCAAGAAACAAGTTTTTAGCAATTGCAACGTCATAACCTACAGCTTTAAGTACACGCTGGTTATATTGAGCTATATTTAGGTTTAAATTACCCGCACCAAAGATCTTTCTAAATATATTACCAATACTGCTTCCAAACGCGCTGGCCCTCACGCTTGTTCGACCACTAGCGATGAGGTTTCTTGCCTCTCTTATGTTTTTTAGATACCGACCTAAACCAACATTTCGTAAATAATTAAAAACATTTGATGGAAATGTTGTAAAAAATGGCTTAAGAAGGGAAATTGATAAATTTCCTGCACCTCTAGCAAGAAATGCAGTACCTCTAGCAGTAGCATTTATAGCTTGAATAAAAATATTTGCACTTTGAGTCCTTGTAGCAAGCTGACTCAGATTAAATGCATTACCAATCTTTGCAGGAACACTTCCCGCAAAATTTCTTGTTCGAGTAATTGCTCCACTTGTAGTCGTAACCCATCCAGGAACGTTACTACCCCTACTTAAGTATCTAAACCCATTGCTGGCTCCTCCAACCAGTACACTACCTACAGCAATGTAAATGCCGTAATTTTCAAAGAAATTAGCCAACCAGTTAGTGACATGAAAGTTATACCACTCATCATCACTTTTACCTGTAAGGTTCTCTAAAGCAGGCGACCTGTTTGTTATATCGTCAAAACGCCTTCCTTTTTTAATCCTCCCAAAATGCTTAAGCTCTTCAGAGAGACATAAGCTTCCAAGGAGAGAATGAGTGTTGTAAAAGACTTTGTCTCTGTAAGGATCTCCTTTTTGAATACCAAGTTTTTTCGATATCAATTCCGTACCAAAGCTTTGTGCAACTACTTCTAAAACTTCTCCTGTAGAAGAATTTTTGACCTCAGTTATTCGACCAGTAAAAACAACATCAAGCTTGTTTGGATTACTTTCGTAGCCTGCTCTCAATTGTATGTTGATTCCTGGCCTAATTACTATTGATTCAACCATAGCTTGCTGTCTTGACTCCTCTTCTGGAGTCAAGTTCTGATCAATATCAATGTCTCTTATTACTTCAGGTTTTGTACCGTCTAAGACGCCAGAAATGTTTTGTAATTGAATTGTAGCTGTAGCTGTAGGTAGTTTTCGATCTTCGTATACAGAAAAACTTTTAACTCCATTAAATGAGTAAAAATCATCGTATACGCTTATCTTCCCACTCTCAACAGAATCTTCTTCTATAAGATACATTCTGAATGTAGGGAAAGCTCGTTTAATGTTGTCTTTAGATATCAACATTCCTTTTGTTGAATCTAAAGCGTCCTTAATAACTTCTTCCTTAGTTTTACTCTTTCCATCACCTGCACTGTAATCTTCTTCATTCTCAAAGAGAGATTTTTCTTTTAGCTTAACAGAGCCAAACATGTCCCTAAATTCGCCTTGGAATCCTCTTATCTTTTCTAGATTGGCTTCTAGCTTTAAGTTGTTTATATTACTCACAGCAGAGATTTCGGTTTGACCTGAACTGCCAGTCACTCCCGTTTCATTATCTCTTTCCCCACCAGTATCTAAGAGTATATAGTCTAGGTTATTGTAGCCTTCATATTCGAAATTGCCTGACTTTAGTTGTGTAAGTTCAGACGCTGACCCAGAGAACACTCCACTTTTGAGTGCTTTTTCAAATTCAAAACTTTTTCCAACAATTTTGCTTATATTTTCTTTTAACGTAGGATTTATGTAACCTTCCCTATAAGGACTTTCTTCTTGATTATTGTAGAAGTAGAAAGCAGGATGTAGGTCTGCATTGTTTGAAATATTTGCGGGATTTGCAGGTAAGTTGATATCCGGATAAGTATTTGACTCTATTAAATTAAATAAATTCTCTTCAACAGTTATTCCAACTGTTTCCTGCACTTCAGGTATTTGGCTTAATCCACGGAGAATTTCTTCCTTTACCCTGAGTAAATATTCAAGTTTTCTTTCCTGGTTGTCTTCTAAGGTTTTGTTTGAAATGGGAAATTTACTACCACTATCACTAGCTAGAGCTGAGATTCTGTAACGTTCTTTACTTGAATCTATACTTGGTATGTAACTGTTTCTTGTTTTCAAAAAAGTTACGTTTGCTCCGTCTGAGTTAATTTTAATTTCAAACAAATCACTTAAATCATATTCGTTACCAACAATGTTTGACGTAGAATAAGGATAGCCAAAATAGAACTCAAAGACTCGCTTAAGTTCACCCATAAACAAGGTGTCTGATAGTGCACCCCTTAATAGGTAGTTCTCTTCGCCTACAGTTTTTACTACATCTTTATAAGTACCTAACAGTAGGGACAAAGATGTATTTTGAGGCAGGTTTACTATATTATTGCTAAAGCTTTTTAATAGAGGAGATTCTGCGATTACATAATTCGCAAGCCCCGTAAAGGCTTGCATGACGGTATCTGAATCACCTAAGTTTTTAATAAAGGTCCGGCTCTCTTTACTGACTACTTCACCTTTAAACTTGCCTATTCTACTATCATATTTAACGTTTTTATCTTTAAGATCTTTAATCAACTCAGATAAACCGAACAACGACATATTTTTACCATCAAGGTAACTAAGCCCACTGTCTAAAGATATCAATGCTCCTGTAGTACCTATAGTAGCACCAATAAGGGCGCCTACATGTCCTCCAGGGGACCACGCTGCTCCTCCGCCTAATGCAGCAGGGACCAAAACTGCACCTGCAGTTACGCTGCTGGCAATTAGCATTAGACCATCTAATGCTAATTCTGTAAGACCAGACTGACTTTGTATAAATTTACAAAAGGCACTAAACAACATTGGTTCAACTCTATCATCGTTAAGAACTTGTCGTATACGTGCTTTTTCTTGCTCTGGATTTTCTGAATAAAGCTCAGGCTCAGTAAGCATTAAGCTTGCAAGCTTATATAGCTCGTCAAGCATAGACACATAGGTTTTTGCGTCTTCAGATTCTATACGCGCTCTGTTCTTGGTGAACTCGCTTTTAAGTTGCTCTGTCTTACTTTTAGCTGGTTGTTTTTCTTTTGTTTTTGGTACACCAATAATCGTTGCATCTAACGCAATATTTGTATCAGTGTCCGGTATATAGAGTACGTCGCTTTTGCTATCGTAATAATGCTGTAGATCCCCCTGCTCAACGAAACGTAATTCCTCTTCGCTTGGATTCACTACTTTTACAAAATTCTCAAAGCTCTCATTCGTAATAAAAGGTACAGGATAAAAATCACCTGATGTAATATTAACCCTGCTTATACCTTCTGATCTATTTATAAACTCAGGTGAGAATACACTTATATTTGAAGTTAATGAGATCGGTCCATCATTAGTGTTGTCGCTTTGGACAAGGTCTTCACCTTCAACTTCAGCTGCTTCTTCTGCAGATGCGTCATTTAAATCAATTTCCTCAACACTAATAGGTTCATCACTACTCAAGTAATTTATTAAGGAAACACTTCTCCACTCTCTAATCAAACCCTTAACATTCCTTACATCGAATGCAGCGTAATCGCCTCCAGTACTATCTACAATTTCAAAAGTATCTGTTTTTTGAGCATTATCTTCATCAGTTACGCGATCACCATTTGCATCAAACCGGTGAACAATTTTTCTTGCATCTATGTGTACAAAAAAATTGTTTAGTAGCCGATTTTTCATTTCAGCCCCACCCCACAAGGCATTCATGGATTGATAGTAGCCAATCAATCCAATCTTACGGTTGTTTGCTCCTTGAAAAATATAGCTTTCACCTACTTTTATATTCCAAATTGTTTTCATTAAATCTACAGGTGAAACACCTTCTACAACTACATCTACTGCGCAGCCAGCATAATGCCTACTAGCACTTTTTCTTATCCCACTCCCAGGATAATCAACTGAAGAGCCTATAAAAACTTTTTTGCTTCCATGTTCTTTGTTAACTCCTTCTTGGATATAGTCTAAGTAGTCTCTGCAAAATTCAAATGCATTTTCATCTTGCTCTGCAGTTATGTTATTCCGAAGGTTTTCTTCGGAATACCTATAGTAAAAGTCACCAGAATACCCAGGTTTTGAAGAAAAATACTTAGTGTTCCAGTTGAACAAACTATAGTTTATTGATGTTGCTGCTTTCCTACTTCTAACGCTTTGCTTACTAGTGCTACCTTTGAAACTTTTTTCAACTTTATCTAATACGGATAAGTCGTCTCCAAGCTTATACACCCCACCCATTTCTTCTTCCGCAAAGTTATTAGTTTCACAAAAACTAAACTGTAAGCTTTGAGCTCCTGGGGAGCCTTCCATAGTACTTACGTTAAAGTTTCTAAGTATAAAGTTGTTCTCTATTTTATTCGTAATAGGATCTATACTAAAAGTTTTCCTAGATCCTAAAAGTTTCGTAAAGAAATGGTCTACAGAAAAGTATCCCGAATCAGGTACTACTTTAAACTCTTTAGCATTCCTTTGAAGTATGTGCCTCATCTCTTCAAAAGCTTTTACAGTTCTACTATACCCCTTCTCCAATCCGTTTTCAGATGTATAGTCTACGCGTGAAACAATGTTGATGTTGTATATCGGCTCGCTTGACCCCAAGTATTGATGCGTAGGGTAAGCTTGCCCTGATATAGGCAAGCTAGAAAACATATTTGTAAACCCACAAGAGAATCCAGTGATTACTGCACCGGTGCCTCCATCATAGGTAATTCCTGGAAGAATTTTGCTTTGGTAGAAAATGTTATTAAACCCTTTTCTACCTGTATAAATGTTTAGCGAATCGTTTCCGCTTAATCCTTTAACCTTACTCATTACTTCTGCAAGGTCACTCTTTTCATCTTTAGAGAGATTATTTTTTGTAACAAATATTCTTTGCTTTTCATTAGCAATAATCTCTCTACGTTTTATAGGGTCGCTGACTCCTTTTACCTTTTCGTAAAAATGCTTTCTTAACACTTTGTTTTCATTAGCACTAAAATCAACTCGCAAATAATCTTGATAGGATATTGTTATTCCTCTGAATATATCAGGACTTCCGTCTTCTGGTTTTGGATTCACCTGATAATCCGTAGTGTACTCTCCATATACATATTTATGGTTTATTAAATTCGTTTTTCTTTCTTCATTTAACTTGCATAAGCTGACAACATTTCGTTGATTAACTTCAGCTCCTAAAATATTTTTAAGATCTTCTACAGAAAATCCAAAACATTCTGTAAGATTCTTGATCTGTAGATAGTTAGAGTATCTTATGAAAGCTTTGCTGTTTTTTGCTAAAAGCTTTCTAGATGTTCTATTTAGTGGGTTTAAGTTCCGTTTAAGTAAGCTGCCAACATTAATAGCTTGTCTATTTGTATTAAGCTGTGAGTTTTCCTTTGAAACGATCTCATGCTCTACAATTCCATATTCTTGAGATATACTATCTCTAGGAAAAACATCAAAGCTGTAACTGTAATTCTTAGAGTTTTTAAGTACCGGTTGAGTCTCCAAAAACTCTTTATAACTTAACGTAGACTCGAAAGGAGTATGGTTGAAAAACCGTAAGTCCAGCTCCATATCAATAGTGTACGGAGAATCAGCTCTTGGGATTAACTGTAAAGAGCTGACTGTGAAGAAAGCAGGCGCTAACTTATTCTTACCAACACTGTCGCTTATAAATTGGTTTTGTATTTGCACAAATGGCGTATTCCGCATTTGGCAAACCAACCTGTGCATTTCTAAAAACATTGATCTAGTAAAGATCAAGTTTAATTTTAGGTGAAACACTCCATTCCCATTAACAATCTTGGAAGACGCTTTCGTCCTTAACGTTTTCCAACTATAATTCAAACCTTCTTTATAAACTGATATTTGAATTGGATCTAATAAAAGGTCCACGTCGTTAATAGTGAAGTTTACTTTTCGGTTTTGAATTATTTTATCCATTTTATTCTCTCATATAATAGTCTGCAATGTTTGGTCTTGGCATTACATTGTCTTGTATAGACATATGCCCTTTGCCTCCCATACTTCTAACTGACTCTAACACTTTTCTGCCTTGAGTAACATTATTTACATTTCCACCTATAGATACACTACTAGGTTTACTCAGATACATTTCTTTTTTCAATATTTGACGCTCATAAATATTATGCGGAGCTTGCATTGATTGCGGTGAAGGACTTCTGTGTTCTCGAGAAAAACTATTGTGAATGGCTCTTTCACTAATTTGGTTTTTAATTTTCATATCTGAAAATTTATCTGGTCCGGATAAAGCACTACTAGAATGAGTCCCTCCAATTGCATAAGATGCTACTAGACTAGCGCCTATAATTCCTGCCATACCTTTCCCTCCAACGCTTCTAGTTGCCCCTGCTTTCATCTTAGACATCCTATCTGTAATAGCATCTAAAGCTTCACTAGCTTTATCAACTACACTTCTACTCCCAGCCCCCGAAGGGGGCTCGCCCACTAGTCCTAACTCCATGGATCTTCTTTCTGCAAAGTACGCTTCACTTTCTCCTTTCATTCTAGTTCCGTAGCTAGCCATTCCCTTTCCAAGTTTTCTTTCAGAAGCCATATTAGCTAAGCCTTCTTTGTGAGCTCGCTTTCCACCCGCTACAATAGCTTCTAAAAGTTTCTCACCTTCAATCCTGTAACCTTGTACCGAATCTGAATACATGTTTTTGACAATATCGCTATCAATACCTATTAACTTCAATTCCGATATGTCTACTCCTTCTCTTAATGCTTGGGAATTGTCTAAAATTACTCTTCTAAATACATTTTCAAATGTACCCGATTCCCCAGTCACGGCCATTTCTGCAAGACCTTCGCCGAAGAGTTTTCCAATTTCAGCTGCAAAAGGAAGCTTTTTAGCTTTAATAAGACCCATCTCTTGAGTATTTACACCAGCTGCATCAGCCATTGCTTCTTCAGCTAGCTCTTCAAGCATATAACTAGCATGTCTTATATTTTCGGAACTTACACCTTCTACAAGATCTAATCTATTTTCAGCCATACCCATAAGTACTGACTTGAACTGCACGTCTAAGTTACCGACACCTGCCTTGAATATAATTTCTTTGCGTGCTTCATCCGCACGCAACATCTCAAGTGTCATATTGCCTGCACCTAGCTTTTTACCCATTTCGCTGAATGCATCGCTAAATAAGTTGCGCACAATACCGAATCTAGCTGAAGCCCCCATCATGTTCTTAATCATGGGCTCAGCATTATCTAGCATTTCTTTATTCATTACACCTTTTGTTTCATGAAAGAACTGATAGGTATCTGCATCAAAGTCACCAATTGCTGAATAAAACAGGTCCAAACGGCTTCGCTGAATAATTTGCTTTCCATCAGCACCTGTAAGTGTAATGTCAGCTTCAAAGGTAGGTATGATAAATTCGCCACCACCAACGCCAGTACTAGGGGCTTTATGAAAGTTTTCAATAATATTATTGTAAGTATTGTAAAACATTGAGTTTACAATTTTATCAGGCTCAGAGATAGTAGACTGCAACTTACTTAAAGATTTTGTTAAGCTGCTCTGTTGATTGCTTGATAAGGTGTCGCTAGCTTCTATAGCTGCTCTTGACTTATCAATTGCATCTTGGTTTAACGAAGTAATTGGTATTGACCCTGGTCGATTTGTTCCGAAAAAGCTATCTACTTCTTGATTAAAAGAGCCTAGTACTTCCTGTTGTCTGCGCTGAATTACACTTGCTTTAAGTTCTGGAGATTCTTGAACAGCTCGTTCCATTCGATAAACGTCTTCTGAAGATAGGTTGTTGATATCCCCATTTAGTAATACTCCTTCTTTGTTTTTTAACTGCAACCCTCCAGATATTACTCCGGACAAGAATTCTTTATTCTTGTCCGTTAAAATCGAAGCTATATTATGTTCTTTTGACACATCAAAACGGCTTAAAGCTATTCCTGGAAGTAAGTGAGTTGCTCCAATAGTTGGGTTACGTAACCCAAGTCCACCAAGCCTTTCACCTTCGTACCCTAAATGAGAAAACATGAACTCTTTAAACTTTGAAACGCGTTTCTTACCAGCGTTTTTTTCAACGACTTCATCTAAAGCATCAGGAATTATATCAGTTTTAGTCGAAGCCCCCATAAAGGTATTTAAGGAGTCCATCATTCCGATTTGATTTGAAAAAATCGTGTACCCTTTGTGGCGCTCAAACTGCCTCAAAGCATTGTCCATTTCTTCTTTAACTATATTTACATTTCCATAATTTTTAGAAAGAACAACTCCTGAGCCTTGCATAGAGATAGATCCTAATACTGACCCTGATATACTTCTACGCATAGCGTCAGCACCTAGCTGAATTGTATCATCTACAATATTACTAATAGCTCTAAGTTTTCGCTCTGGTTTTGGGTCAAAATCAAGTTCACTTATATTTTCAAAAAGCCCTTTAAAATTACCAAGAAGACGCGAATCTATATTTTCAATACTATCCCCTTTGTTAATTTTGTAGTTAACCATACCTTCAATTGTTCTTCCTGAAGGTAACATTACCTTTCCTGAAGGTATAATCCGCTGTAACTTTTCTAATTGATCTTTACTTTTTACAACACGATCAAGCTCAATCATACTCGGATTTTCGTAATCTAAAGTTTCAATTAGTTTTCTTCTAAACTGATCAGCTTTTGTAGGATCGCTTTTGAAGCGTGTTTGCGCTTGTACTGCTAGGCTATCAAATGTTTCCTTAGACATGCTTTGATAAGGTCGATCATCTACAATACGTTTCTTGCTGAGGTCTGTCTTAAATCCTAATGCAGTTGTAGCAATATCAGGTAAATACTTACCACTAAACTCAATGCCTTCTTGTCTTAATACAAAATCATTTAAATATTTAACTGACTGCTCAGTATTAAATCCAAAGAACGTGCGCAAACCAGTAAATAAAATATTTGCATGTCTTGGTTCAAATTTAGCCATGTTACGACCAAGAATTTGAGGAGCTGACCCACTAAACATTGATCCAGCTCCAATAGCCACTTTAGCCGCTAATACTTTTTCTAACTGAGCTTCGTCAAAATTTATGTTTAACGGTTTTAAAACTTGTTCTACTAAATCTCCTGACTCTAGTCCAAGCTTTTTATTACCTGCCAAATGCTCCATTGGAGCTAACAGCAACCCTAGCTCTGTTGTGCTAACTTTTTGCCCTGAATCTTGAAGGCCTCTTACTAGGCTTTGAGCAAAGTCAATCAACTTAGTTCTATTAACTTTTCGGTTGTAAGCTATTGCATCTTCTCCCTCGACCATTTGAATAGCTTTAACTACGTCTTCTCTAGAGTTGTATTTATATTTAAGCGCTTGGTCATTACCACCAAGCATTCTGTATCCCCCATACATAAAGTTTGATAAGAAATCTGCAGTTTTAGATACATCTTTTGCTTCTGTAACAATTAAGTTCCGCATCTTTCCCCCGAAACCCTTTTTGTATACATCCATTATTTCTCGCCCACTTAAACGAGCTTTAGCATCCATATCTTGGTAAGATTGGTTTATAGCTTTTTCAACACCTTCTTCGTTAATTGCAGGTCCAAAAGAAGTTAAACGCCCCAAAATCCCAAAGGTCTTTTGAGTTTCAGCCTCCATTCTCGCTTTAGCTACAATATTATATTTAAAAAGCGATCCCTCTTTAGACACTTCTTCAATCTTAACTGTCATTTCTTGTAGGTTTGAGTATTTTTTCAAACCTACTCTACGATCATCTATCTCTCCTAAAGGAATTTCTCCACGCTCATCTGAGTAGGTTTTAAAAAGCTCTGTTATTTGGTCTCCCTTGTATGTAAATTCACGAGAGCCTTTTTTATTTTTGCCATCTTCAATAAGCTTTCTTAAGAAAGCATATTCCGGCCTGTTCATGTTTGCAGGATCAAGTACTGACTTTTGTAAAGGAATTTCAGTTTGTATCAACCCTCCATAATACCCTTGACCCTCTGCAATACCTGCTGAAAAAGCTTGCCCTTCACCAAAAAAAAGTATGCCAGCCATATTGGCTCCCTGCACCCTTCCCAAACTATCTGCCGATGCATCTTTAAGCAACTGAGCAGTTGCTGGATCTACTGATAATAAGTTTTGATTAGTAGCAAGAATATTTATACTATGCTTACCTCTTCCAAAATAACCTTCTTGCCTAACATTGCCTTCCGTTAACCCTCTTTTTCCGGGCATACGAATTCCACTAATAATATCTTCTCGACCAAAAAACTGACCTTCACGAGCGGTAAGAGTTTGAGTTCCACGGTCTTTAAAACCAAAGCCTCTCAATAATGTAAATGGAGTGATCATTTGTTGATCATCCATTTTTAACAAATTTACATTTAAACCTAGCATTCCTCCCCCACCTGGTATTGCCCCCTGCCTTAATAAAACTGAACTCATATCAGGAGCATCAAATATGTCAGGGAATTTTTGCATAAGTTTAATCGGCAACTCACTAAGCTCTTTTGCTTTCATCTCCCTGTTTGTTCCATATCCTACAATTTGAGTAGATGCTAAGGTTTGATTTAATTTTAAAGCCCCTGCTAAGGCTTGCCCAAGTGGGCTGTCTGTATTCC
>Ga0233432_10002361_pt1 | contig 17567 bp, 12 predicted proteins | sample SI_122_August201_6_FD_179870 | JGI IMG/M metagenome (GOLD analysis project Ga0233432, IMG submission 179870) | Seawater microbial communities from Saanich Inlet, British Columbia, Canada - SI_122_August2016_10_MG | ecosystem: Environmental > Aquatic > Marine > Inlet | place: Canada: British...
CCTTGCCTGCTGGAAGGTTGGTCAACATCTTTGGTCTATTACAAATGCCATTATCGTCTAATTTCCACTCTCTCCAGTTCACTTCAAATGTTATGTCAGTGCCTTGTTCAGACTTTACATTTATTATTCTACGCCTTCTTAGATAGGGGCCGAGGTTACTGATTTTTCTTTTGATTTCATTGAAATTAGCAGACATTCCACCATGGGTAAACATTTCTTCAGTCATACCAGGCATTGTAGCAACACGTGCACCTTCTTTCAAAGCCTGCCTCACTGCTTTAGTGTGGGTTAAGGAATATCTTGTAGGTGCAAGAATAACTTGTTGTTGACGCATCAAACTTGCAACAGGTGACGGTGGTTCTTCACCATGATGACGACCTTTTGGCATTACGATTAGTAATACTCTTTCAGAGCGCTTTGTAACCGCTTCATGCAGTGCCTGCCCAATTTCGCCAGTGGTAGGGTCACAAACGATTAGAACATTTTCCCCTCGTCTTATATCCATACATGTCTCGACAACCATTTTTGCGCTTGTTGCCAATAATTCTTCACTAGATTGCTCCAAACCTACATCTATTTGTTCGGATGATTTACCTGTTGAATTACTAATTACAGATTCAACAACATCAGCTAAATCGTTATCATCGGTATCGGGCATGTCAGCATCTTTTGCTCCAGATGACTTGCCCATGATAGCCGGATAAAGTCGTCAGTCTTGAATGTGTGGCCGTATCAGAGGTTTTTTTCTTAGTAAAAATATGAAAGTATTGATGAGTAAGTTACATGTCCCAATGATATGGACGATTATGAAGATTTTATTTCGAAGGTTAAAGACATCCACAAAATCGGAGCATTGCAGGGCCATCTTGGATGGGACCAAGAAACAATAATGCCTGCTAAGGGTGCACAATCTCGTGGAGAAATACTCTCATGGTTGGCCAAAGAGCAACATTCTCGAACAATCGCTCCGGATTTAGGCGAACTTATTGAAAAGTTGTCCAATAAGGATAATTTGAATCAAGATCAGAAATCAAATTTGAAAGAGATAAAGCGAAGACACGAAAAGGCCAAAAAATTACCTTCGGCTTTCGTGGCACAATTTGCCAAGACTAAATCAGAGGCATTATTATCATGGCAAGAAGCAAGGTCTGAATCAGATTTTTCCATGTTTCAAGACAAGCTTCAAGATTTAGTTGATATGACAAAGAAGAAAATCGAATACTATGGTGTTGAAACAACTCCCTACGATGTACTTCTAGATGAATTTGAAGTCGGTATGACTGTGGATGATTATGACCCACTCTTTGATGGAATAAAGAAGCGTCTAGTGCCTTTATTACAAAAAATAATCAAGGCGAAAGAAAGCAATCCGGACCCTGAGTTACCTGAAGGCATGGTGTTTTCCATCGAAGGTCAAACCGAATTTTGTACCAAGGTTTCACAGGTGATGGGTTTTGATTTTGAGGCTGGAAGAATGGACGCTTCAACTCATCCTTTCTCAGCAGGACTTTGGCCTGGTGATACTAGATTTACAACTAGATTTGATGAAAAAGACCCATTTTCTTGCTTATATGCAGTTATGCATGAAACAGGACATGCACTATATGAACAAGGGCTTTCATTAGAGCATTCATTCACTCCTAGGGGCGATGCAGTTTCATTAGGAGTTCATGAATCACAAAGTAGATTTTGGGAAAACCAAATTGGTAGGACTCCTTCTTTTTGGCAAGTTACCTTGCCTTGGTTCAAGGAACAATTCCCAGAGTCTCCTGATTGGAGCCCTGAAGATTTGAATAAAATCGCTAATAGCGTGACGCCTGGTTTTATTCGTGTAGAAGCAGATGAAGTTACTTACAATCTACATGTTATGCTAAGATATGAGATTGAGAAGAAAATCTTCAATGAAGATTTACCTGTCAAAGACTTACCTAAGGTTTGGAATTCTATGTTTGAAGAGTGGTTCGATATCAAGGTTCCAAATGATACTTTAGGGTGCTTACAAGATATACATTGGTCTATGGCAGCGTTTGGTTACTTCCCTACCTATACGCTTGGAAATCTATACGCATCTCAACTATTACAGGCTATGTCTGATGATTTAGGAGATATTGATGAAATTGTTCAATCGGGAGATTGGTCTAGTCTACTAAACTGGTTGAGGCCTAAAATACATCATCAAGGAAGTAAATGGACTCCTAGTGAATTGATAGAAAAGGCGACAGGTATGCCACCTTCTCCTGAACCATTCCTACAGTATGTAGAACAAAAGTACTCTAATCTATATAATTTAGACTAGTTACTCTTCTGAACCTTCATCTCCGCCGATCATCGCTTCCATTCGAGCGGTTAACTCGTTAATTGCGTCCATCAGGTCGTTGGTTCTGTCATCTTCTTGTTCGGTTCCAAATGAAATACCTAGCATAGTAATCATTGCTCCAGCAAGCATAGTGAAAGCCGGCCAATATACATCAGAGGCAGTCATGCCATCATCAGCCATTATTCCGCCCCAAATTGCTCCAATAATGAATACCACAAATCCGATAATTATTTGTTGATATCCGCTTCCAAGTGTTTCTTCTAATCCTTCGCTCATAATATGTCTCCTCAAAATTATTAATTCGCTAAGACTTTTAATCTATTTCCCTATTATTGGGCTAAATTTGGGGTTCTATCATTTCCAAGGGCCCATCAAAATTGGTTTTCCGACAGTTCCTGCCTCTACCAGTAATTTCCCCTTTTGCCCAGTAATTTGATTTCTTTCAAAGACGGGAATTCCTTCAATAACAGTCAAAACAGGCCAACCAACTAACTCTTTACCAGCATATGGGCTCCAGCCGACTCTAGTCCAAGATAAATCATCTTTTACTGTGGCTTCTTTATTCATATCTACAAGTACGATATCGCCGTCATAGCCTTCTTCGAGTTTACCCTTTCCTATCATCTGGTAACATTCAGCAACATTGGTCGACATCCAATTTACCACATCTTCAATAGTGCAATTACCATCTTTAGCATGAGTTAGCATTACTGGTAGTGAAGTTTCAACCCCTGGCATACCGCTAGGGGCTTTAGGGAATCCAAGTTCTTTAGCCTCTAATGTATGAGGAGCATGGTCAGTGGCAATGCAAATGATAGTTCCATCATGTAATCTCTGCCACAATTTTTCCTTATCGATAGCATATCTTATTGGTGGGTTCATTTTCAAACGAGTTCCCCTTTCATGTACATCTGTTTCATCAAACGTTAGGTGTTGTGGTAATGCCTCAGTAGTAATTATTGGCGTCTCAACTGCATTGCTTGGACTTTGACATATATCGCTTAGCCAGTCCGCTTCGAGTCCCGATGTCAAGTGCAAAATGTGTAGTCGGTGCCCAGTGGCTTTAGCCATTTCAACCGCGGTCTGAGTGGCTAATAATGCAGTGATGTCATCTCTCCATAGTGCGTGTGCTTCCATATCGGTTCGATCTTGGAATAGCTTAAATCTTTCATTCATTCTATCCTCATCCTCTGCGTGAACAGCAATTAGTCCAGCAGTATTTTCAAATATATTTTTCAGAGCACCTCTATCGGATACGAGTAGTGTTCCAGTTGATGCTCCCATGAATATCTTAATTCCACAAATTCCAGGAATTGCAACAGGGGCATCTGGCTTTCCAACTGCTTTTTGTAATTCTTCTACATTATCTTCAGTTGCTCCAATAAAGAATCCATAGTTGCTAATACACTTTTTAGAAGCGGTTTCTAGTTTAGTCATCATTCCATCTAAGGTAGTGATAGCAGGTTTGTTATTCGGCATATCGAGGAATGAAGTGATTCCTCCACTTACACCAGCAGCCGAACCACTCGCTAGGTCTTCTTTTTCGGGTTGACCGGGGTCTCTAAAGTGTACTTGAGGGTCTATTGCTCCTGGTAATAGGTGCAGTCCTGTTCCATCGACAAAGAGCTCGTTGTCTTCGGACTCGAGGCCCCCGCTAACGGAAATTTCAGAAATCTTGCCACCAGAAATTCTCAAATCTCCGACTATAGTTTTCTCAGGTAGCACCATTGTAGCACCACAAATCAATAAGTTCCCTTCAACACTCATAACTCTCTCCTCATCCATGGGCATACTAGGCAATGAATGAACTCTTCGGAAAGAATCAGCGTCTTCTAGCGGCCTTAGGCCTAAAAGCCACACAGACCTCATCGTTCATGTCCATATATGGTCCTCCAAGAAGATCAACGCAATAAGGAACTGCTTTCCAAATCTCATCAATAGTTTCGCGTATTGCTTTTGGCCTGCCTGGCAAATTGAATAATAGACACTTGCCTCGCGTACCGCCAACCTGCCTTGAAAGGATTGCAGTAGGTACATAATTTAGGGAAATATTTCTCATTTGTTCGCCAAATCCATCCAATACTCTATCACAAACTGAAATTGTTGCTTCTGGTGTAACATCTCGCTTTGCAGGTCCTGTCCCGCCAGTAGTCACAACTACATTGCATCCAAGTACATCTACGAATTCAATCATCACTTCCTGAATTAACGAGTAATCATCTGGAATGCATCGATAAACAACCTCTGCAGGACTTGCTAATGCTTGGTTGAAGAACTCGAGTATAGAAGGTCCTCCTTCATCCAAGTATTCACCACTGCTCGCTCTATCGCTAACAGTAATAATTCCTAACTTGACTTTATCTCCACATGTATCTTTAGAGCCATTAATTAGAGTATTGGCTTGCAAGCTCATCACCTATGCTCAGTTATCGCCATACTTCGCATGAACGTCAGCATGGAAATTGTCTAGTAGGGTATCTTCAAACAATTCAGTTTGTCTTCTCACCTTTGTAGACCTAATGTGAAGTAAAGCAGCACCAACGAAAACAATGATTATCAAAGGAATAACAGCTTCTAACTTGTACTGGTGCATGAATTTCACTATCCCCTCAGCAGTATAAGCCCATGTCACAGAAGCGATGGCTCCACCGATGAAAGTTGCAGCGAGAACTCTTGAGAACTGCATTCTAGATAATAATCCTAACATTGCTCCAACTAGAACGCCAGATGCCATGAATGGAATCCATACAAAGACAATTAATCCCCAGAACCCCCATTTGTTAATCATTTCACGCTTTTCATTTGCCATATACTCTACAGTTGAAAGGGTATTACCCAAGAATTTGGTCTGTAACATCTTTCCACCAAGACCGTCTTGCTTTGCAACTGCAACAATTCTATCATCATCCTTGCCACCACTTTCAACACGTCCTGCGCCGGAGCGATCTGCTAGAGTTGAGATTTGGTTTCTTGCTTTTACTATCAATTCTTGACTGCCTAGTAGGTCATTATTTCTCTCGGAAATATATCTGTAAAGTTCAACTTCCACTTCATCGGTTGTTTTCTTAAATCTGAAGAACGCGAATTTTTGTGTTGGTCGGTAAATAACTGAAACAAAGATGACACTATCGTCGCTAGTGACCACAGCACCTTCCATTCTAACATCGCTCCTTCGAGTGAAGAACAAGTCCAAACTGTCTCTAACTTCGTCTTCAACTCGAGATAGTGTGTGAAGTTCTGAAAAGAAACTCGAATAGTCTTGTTCATCTTCTAATTCAGCACCCTCTGCTCCAGTTCCAACTCCAATTCCACTGTCAAAGTCTATCGCTTGATTAATTCCAATTGTTCTAACTGTTAGTTGAACTGGTTTGAAAACACGGAATATTGCGAATTCCTCTAATATTTCTCGAAGTACTTCAGCACGGACATCCTTACTATCCGAAAGAGTAGCATCAGTATTTTTGTATGGTACCATTATGTCAATAGAAAGTTCCCTAGATTCGATTTTGTATAATTCCCAATCCACCAATATACTTAGACGCTTAGCAGTCTTATTCAAAGAATCTTCTACAAGACGTGAAATATGTGCTCTAGATAATACATCATCAGTATCTTGATGGTATATTTTGTACATTATTGGATAAACAACAAGCAATGTTACAGCGGATAGAGAAAGGGAGATGAACGCCATCCACCAAGCAGGGATACCAGCAGTTCCACCAGTAAGCATTGCGGTTTCTCTTCCGCCACCTAGTTCAGCAGCCATTAGAATATAGCCCCAGTCTCCAAGGTCTTTTGTGGTCCAGCAAGTACGACTTCCAGAATCGGTGATTCTAACTTCACTTTTTGTATCGGAGTCGACAAATGGGAGGAAAGAAAAGAACCCTCCATCAGTAATTTTTAATTCGAAATCGATGGTTTTAGTCATTTTTTCACCATCTTCGACTATACTGGCATTTTCAATATCGCTATTATTGAATATTGTGACTTCGAAATATAATTGATATTCTCCTATTCCAAGCGATTCATAAGATGCTTCAAAATACGCTCTTTCATCTTTAACATCTTCCACAATCTCATTACTGATGCCAGCCCAATCCTCGTTACCAATGTCAGTTATTGAATAGTTCATCAACGCAAAACCTTCTTCAAGATTATGGCCTGCTAATGAGAAATATTCCAGGTCATTTTCCGGAAATATGTGAATCCATGGGGTATCTTCGATATTTTCACATTCATCTCCAGTATCTAGGAATGTTTGTGATGCCTTTTGGTCTAGTGTAGCCGAAGAGCCAAAAATACCACTAGACATACAAAAAATAACCAATGCGAATAATGCACCATATCCAAAACCAGCGAATAGCACATAATCTTCTTTGTTGGTTAGGAATCTTTTCTTTTTATCCTTGGATCTACGACGTCTAATTTCGCCGATTTCTTTAGCGACCTTATCTCGCGCCTTTTGCTCGACATCGACCTCAGCGATGTCTTCGGCGCCATCAATAATTTCATCGCCCATGACGCGCAGAAAGGTCACTAGCACATGAACCCAACGCTTGAAAATTTATTCATCTAGTAATAAATCTCACAATATTGTGAAGACTGGTGGGTAAGGCCGGACTTGAACCAGCGACCTCAGCATCTTCAGTGCTGCGCTCTCCCAACTAAGCTACTTACCCAGTAGTCGTGGCGATGTCAACTGGCATTTCAAGCCTTCCGAAGAAAGAATGCTGTAAAGGTTCATTCGATACCGTCTAAAATGGCTACCTGTGCTTCGAATAAAGCTTCAAGTCCAGAGTCGGCTTGTGAAAGTAAGGCGGCGAGTTCTTCTTTGGAAAATGTAGACTCTTCACCAGTACCTTGAATTTCGACATATTTACCATCACTAGTTTTTACGACATTCATATCAACATCAGCATTAGAATCAAGAATATAGTCAAGGTCAAGGTATACTTTCCCATCGATCAGTCCAACAGACAGAGCGGCAAGGTCATGAGGTATGACATCGTTTTCGTGATTTGTTCTCTCTGCTTCAGACAGAGTTGGAGCGGTCCATCCAGATTTTCTTTGTTCATCAGTTGGTCTCAAGTCAAGAGGTAGACAAATTCCTTGTGCTATCATTCTTCTAACTGCAAGTCTTAATGCAATGTTAGCAGCAGTAATCGAAGCACATCTAGTGCCTCCATCTGCATTTAGCACATCACAATCTATATTCAAAGAAATTGGGCCCAAAGCCTCAAGGTCTACAGCAGCACGTAGAGAGCGAGCAATCAGTCTTTCAATTTCTTGAGTACGACCTTTTGCGCCGCGTCTTTCTCTTCTAAATCTGGAATCAGTAGAACCCGGAAGTAGGGAATACTCTGCGTGAACCCATCCCTTAGTCGAGTCTCTAGGGAACCAACCAGGCAATCTAGATTCTTTGGTACAACACACAAGAATTACAGTATCTCCTTGGCGATAAAGTATCGATGCAAGTGCGTTTGGGGTAAAATCAATCTCAACCTCTACATATCGCATTTGGTTGGGTTCTCTCTCTGTTTCAAAATCGGTTTTGAATTTGGCCATGACACTCGCAGGACTTTTCTTTCATCAACTCTTCTCATAAAACAGTTGAAAAATTAGATGCACACATTCAAGATAAGATTCCTTTTAGCCTATTTATGGGACAATTAAAAGTAGCAATCTGTGCAGTATCTAGAACCCCTATCGGTTCTTTTATGGGCTCTTTGTCTTCCTTATCAGCCGTTGATTTGGGTATTTTAGCGGTCAAAGAATTATGTTCAAGAGCCGGATTAGACCCAGCAAGCGGTATTGTAGACGACTTCTTGTTTGGCCAAGTTCTACAGGCAGGATGTGGGCAGAATCCAGCAAGACAAGTAGCTCTTGGTTCTGGTTTACCAGTAAGCACTCCTGCAACAACAATCAACAAAGTATGTGGAAGTTCTCTTGAAGCAGCAATGCTTGCCTCAAACAGTATTCGTGCAGGTCAAAGTAAGGTTATCATCGCTGGAGGAATGGAAAGTATGTCCAATGCACCTCAGTTATTGATGGGCCAAAGACGCGGGAAAAAGATGGGAGATTCAAAATTAGTTGATTCAATGATTCATGATGGATTATGGGATGTGTACAATGATATTCACATGGGTAATACCGGCGAAACGGTCGCTAATGTCAGTGAAATATCTAGAATGAATTCGGATGAATTTGCGGTTCAAAGCCACCACAGAGCGGCTAAAGCATGGGACTCCGGATGGTTTGATTGGGAATCTTTTCCAGTAGAGATTCCTCAAAGAAGAGGAGACCCTGTTATCTTCTCCAAAGATGAGGGAGTGAAGGCAAATTCATCGGTAGATATACTTTCGAAACTTCGCCCAGTATTCAACAAAGAAGGCCAAGTTACGGCAGGAAATGCTAGTACTCTCAACGATGGTGCAAGTGCAGTTCTTCTCGCAGATGCAGAATTTGCCAAAGAACAAGGTTGGGAAATAATTGCTTATGTCGAAGATTATTACACCAGCGGAGTTGATCCTGACCAAGTTATGAGCGCTCCAATTCCGGCAATCAGAATGCTCTTGGAGAGAAATTCACTAGATGTTTTGGATGTTGATATCTATGAACACAATGAGGCATTTGCATCAGCGTCTTGCGCCGTTGCTAAAGAAGTAGGAATTCCTAATGATAGATTCAATCTTCATGGGGGTGCAGTAAGTCTCGGCCATCCTTTAGGAAGTAGTGGTACAAGATGTTTAATCACTATGCTTGGAGTAATGAGAAGAGTTGAGGCAAATTCTGGTATAGTCACATTGTGTCTTGGTGGAGGCAATGCAGTTGCAATGTTGGTCAGAATGGACTAAATTGCTTCGAAGCAAAGATAATTTACCTTAATTTACTGATTTAGGCACTATTACTACTGTGGGTATCAAATAGGGTTGGAAGACGGCCACAAATGGGGAGAGCATGGTTTCATTTTCAGATCTAGGTATTGGCGAGAGATTAGTCAATGCTTTGCGTCAGCAAGGAATCGAGGAACCTTTCGAGGTTCAAACCGAATCAATTCCGGATGGAATGCTTGGGAAGGACGTTTGTTGTAGAGCGCCAACTGGTTCAGGAAAAACTCTAGCATTTGGTTTGCCTTTAGTCGAACGAACTGAACCTGCTAGACCTGGTCGTCCAACTTCTCTAATTCTTACACCGACAAGAGAATTGGCAGAGCAGATTTACAAAGTTCTCGAACCACTAGCTTGGGAAATGGAACTTTATGTTCATGCAGTATATGGGGGAGTGTCCTACACTAAGCAATTCCGTGCTTTGGAAAGAGGAGTCGATATTTTAGTTGCATGTCCCGGTCGTCTTATCGATTTACTAGACCGCGGTTCACTTTCTCTAGAAGAGACTGGAATTGTAGTTTTGGATGAAGCAGATAGAATGGCGGATATGGGATTCATGGAACCTGTATGCCAAATCTTGGATGAGTGTAAAAAAGATCGTCAAACAATTCTTTTTAGTGCTACTCTCGACGATGAAGTGGCAGAATTAGTACGTGATTATCAAACAAATCCAGTTACTATTGAAGTCGGTCCAGAAGAAGTAAGTATCGAGAGTATGGAGCATCACTTTTGGTTGATGCCAAATTCGAAGAAATCAACAATATCATCTGAGATCATTAGAAAGTGCGGACGTACTATTGTGTTTTGCCGAACTAGAGCTGGCGTTGACAGAGTTGGTGAAGATTTAGAATATGATGGCCTAGGAATTGAAACACTTCACGGCGGCTTATCTCAAAGACAAAGAGATGGAGCAATGAAGCGATTCCAATATGGTGAATGTATGGCTCTAGTAGCAACAGATGTTGCAGCAAGAGGAATTGACGTCGAGGGTGTTAACTGTGTAATACACTACGACCCTCCAGAAAATGCCAAAGCGTACAAGCACCGTAGTGGAAGAACTGCTAGAGGTGGAGCAAGCGGTATTGTCATCTCTTTAGTTCAGAAGCCACAAAAGAAATCATATGGAAGAATTCAGCGTGAAGTCGGAATAAAAGTCGATTTCAAACCTCCTGAGTTTGCCGATTTACCTGAATTCGAAGTAGAATTCATCGCACCAAAGAGACGCCAGAGTTACGGTGACCGAAACAGAAATGACCGTAATCAAGGTCATTATAGCCAAAGAAATCAGGGTTCATTCGGAAATAGCCGTGGCGGCGGAGGCCGTGGCGGCGGAGGTCGTGGCGGCGGAGGCCGTGGCGGCGGAGGTCGTGGCGGCGGCGGAGGTCGTGGCGGTGGAGGCCGTGGCGGCGGTGGAGGCCGTGGCGGCGGTGGAGGCCGTGGCGGCGGTGGCGGTGGAGGCCGATCTAGAGATTCTCAAGGAAATAACTCAAGTGATGGCGGTGGAGGCAACAAGTCTTACCGCGGTGAAGCACGTGGTCAAAGTTATCAACCTACTAACAAATCAAAGCAAGGCTACAAAGGTGGCAGGTCCGAAGGTGGCGGTAATAATCGAGGCCGAAGCAATCGTGGACAACGCGGTAACAGAAATTGATTATTCTTCTTCATCAACTTTCTTTTGCTTAATGGGAGAAAATATTCCATTATCTTCTATGATTTCGCTAGCGCCTGGTAGAATCGAAAGAATATCATCGGTCATTAGCCCAGTATTTTTGTAAATACGGTTGGCAAGTCTGTCTTTCTTGGTAAGACCTGGAGTAATAATAGCAAATCTTTGACATAACTGTTTAATTCTTTCAGGAGTACCTCCCATCAATAGTGGTACTCCATTAATAGAGACAAGACCGATACCCATCTTCACGTCTAAATCCTTGAACCATTGTCTTTGACCTCGTACAATGAAAGCTCCTTTACCGACATACTCTCCTGACTGCGCAGTTTTGGAAACTTGTGCCGGCTTGACCGAGTATACAGTTCCATGACCTCCTCCACTAGCCCAAGCACGACTCCAGCAAAGTGCTAAGGTGGCCGCTTCAAGCAATTTCTCTTCGTTAATTCTTTCATCACCTAATTTATCTACAATCTTGAATGCAGGAATATGGTTTGGAATATGTGCAGGTCTGTGCTGGTCTTCGACAAATCCTTGAGTTGCTCTAAGGCTACAACTTGGCGCTCCATGAATATCGGCATGCAGGTACATATCAGAACCAGAAAGATGCTTCTTAACAATAGCATCATTTCCTTTAGCATCTTTTCCTCCAACCAAAAGGTGCCCCCCAGCAGTCATACTCCATCGGTGATTTTCAAACCATAGTCTCTTACTACGCTTGATTTTTCCTAATTTCCCGCTTTCTTCGGCTTTCTTCTCTTTCTTAGTAGCCCGCTTTAATTCTAAATTGGTATTCTCTAAAGCTTCAACAGCACCCTTTGTCTTGTACTTTTGTTTTCTAGCCGTTTCAAAATGTCGTTGAGCATTTTGGTGTACCGATTCGTTAAGGTTTAGAGTAGTTTTAGGTCCAGATGGTTTGCCTTCATCATTTGGCAGGACGGTGATGAAACTCCCTTCAGCAGAATTCATAGAGACAATCCATGGAATTTCTTTACTCGCTTTCTTAGTTTCTTTCCACCCATTTTTTTCAACTGAATCAGATACTTGACTTAGTAAACTTTCAACATGCGACCAATTATTTTGAATAATATGTCCCAACTTTTGCTGCTTTTCGATTTTAGTTGAGAAACCCTCCAGAGCCTTCTCTTGTTGTGCTTTTCTTCTTTCTAATCGCTCTACATCAGTAGAGAACCCTCTTCCAGGTGCAGCGATGTCTAATTTTTCTGCTTCTCTCCTTGCCAACGCGCCTGCATCATGGGCTCCTTTCCAAGCATCTACTGCTTGACACAGACTTTCAAATTTCATTTCCACCATCTTTGAGTGTGATGGCAATAATGTCGGTGTTGCTTCAATTGCATGTAATTCTAAGAATCTGTCTCGGATAGAATTATTCTCAAGAGTAACAATATGTTTTTCCAAGCCTTCATCATCAAAATCTTTTGATGGTTTCAGTAAAATATGCCCTGCATCACTGTTTGATAAGTCAGTCAGTAGTGATTTTAAAGACTGTAATATTTTTTCTGCTGAAGCATCTTTAGTATCGATATTTGGTTCGATTCCTGCGAGTTCACATACTGCATTTGCATGAGTTCCCCCAAGGTTTGCTTTACCACCCAGTGTCGAAACTAAATCTCTATCTGAGTTTTGAAACATTTCCTCAAGAGTCTCTAAGTCCATCTCATGAGGGTCTAGTGCTTGAGGTGGGGGCTGATACAGAACACCTTTCTTTAGAGTTCTACCAGAATATGAAGCATGAGTAAGTGGTTGAATAATAATCCCTTCCTCGTCGGTCAGAATTATATTCCCATCTCTGAAAACTTCAACATATAGATGCCTCTCACCAAATTTGGTATCAAAGTCGAAGGCTAAAACACGGTCAAACCCAAGTTGTCTAACTCCAGTCATTCTAGCATTTTTCAAATGTTTACGCAGCATCATAGCGAATGGAGGAGGCGTCATAGGCATCGGTCTATCTCTATTGGAGGTATAGATTCGAGCCCCTCTAACTAGAACCAAATCAAATTGATCACTTTCTTTTGGATTGATTCTTAGAACAATTTGCTCATAGTGAGGCATATATGCCTTTTTTACATAAGCACCACTGAATGTATCTAACTCACGCGCAATTGCTCGTAAATCAAAACCACTCATCGCTGCCTTCACATTATCCCCTCATGTTACTTGTAGAGCCGACTCCTCTTGAATTCTCACTTGAATTTTAGCAAAACTTTGCCAATATTTTTGGCATCGTGGATATGCTGGTGTGCTTTCGCTGCTTCTTCAATATCGAATACCGAATCAATAACAGGGTCTAGTTTTCCAATTGCAATTCCTTCCATGATTCGATGAAGTTGTTCGGCTATTACTTCTTCATTATCCCAAGTGCCCATATGAACTCCAAAGATTCCTTGATTACGAGTCATCATCTTCAATGGATCTAATTTAGGAGTTTTTCTCCAAGCAAAATATGCTCTTAGAAGTGAACGCTTTGATGTTGGAGCGGCGGCTGACATTCCATATGTGTATACTTTGCCACCCATTGCCAAAACCTTGAGGCTTCTCTTCAGGTTTTCACCACTTATAGGGTCTAGAATATGGTCTACTCCACGCCCCTCTGTCGCTTGCTTGATTATGTCGACAAAATCTTCGTTATGTCTATCGATAGGAATTCCTCCATACTTCTTGATTACATCTGCTTTATGTCCTGATGCAGTAGCCCATACTTTGTCAATTCCAGCCCATTGGCATAATTGCAATGCTGCAGTTCCAACTCCACCAGCGCCACCGTGAATCAGTACTGAATCTGTAGTCTTTAAATTTCCTAAATGATGGAGCATATGGTGTGCAGTGATGTAGGTGACAGGCATAGCAGCTGCCTTTTCTAATGGCATTTCATCAGGTAATGGAATGACTCTGGAAGTCGCAGCAATAACATGACTTGCTTGCCCACCATTAGGCATTGCAGCAACTACTCTCTGGCCCACTTCAAAATCTGTTACCCCTTTGCCAAGGGAATGGATTACACCGCTTACCTCGTAACCTGGTGTGAAAGGAAATGGGGGCCTTGGCTGATATAATCCAAGGCGCATAAGTGTATCAGCAAAATTAATGCCAGCAAAGTGAACCTCAATGCATACTTCTTTTTCTTTGGGCATTGGCATTGGCATTTCAATGACATCGAGGACTGAAGGTGACCCAGCTTTAGTGATTACAAGTCTGCGAGGCATGCCGATGCTAAAGCATGCAATCATTCAATGCTTGCATGCCAGTTACTAGAATTATCACTTATAATTCTGCCTTGTTTTTGATGTGATAAAAGGTGCGCTAGAGTTTGGTCTTTTGCTAAGCCCGGATGAGCATCAGGCGTGTCTTCATAGGCTTTGACAGCGATATCATCTATATTGGAAAGACCGTTTACTACTGCCTCTAACACCTTTTCATGTCTAGCAGTTCGATGCTTAATGTAATACGAAATTTTCTTGTGAGGTAACGCTATAACAGGCCCATGGCTTGGGAATAGTAAATTTGAATTCAATTCTCTTAATCGAGTTAATTGCTCAATATAGACATCCATGTCACCAGTGCCGGGGGGGATTAGAATTGTACCAAAACCTGCTACCATGTCTCCAGCAATAAGTCCTGCATCACTCAAGAAGCAAGTATGACCAGGATGGTGTCCAGGAGTGATCAAAACTTCCCATATTTGATTTCCAAGTTTCAATTTATCACCATCATGGAGTATCTTGTCACACTTAACACTCTTTGATGTGTACTCACTGCCCCATACGGGCAAGTCAAAAGCCTCTCTAAGCAAGTCCATATCGGCGAGGTGGTCGCCATGTGAGTGAGTAAAGGCAATGGCGACCGGTTGACCTTGATGACGACTTACAGCATCTGCTAAATCTTCCATATCTTCTCGATAACGCACGGCAGGGTCTATAATGATAAAGTCACCTTCAGGCTCTCCAACAAGATAGCAATTAGTATGGTCTGCAGGTGGTAGTGTGGCGGTTCTAATCGGAACTACTTCTACTCCATGAGCAAATAGAACAGATTGTCTTCCAGGTTGACGACGTGAAATATTTTCTGCAGCCTCAACAATATCTTCTCCAGTGAATTTCATCACTCTGATAAACTCCAATAATATTGAGATAACAGGTGGTGCGACTTTAATTTCATGTCTTGACCATCGTGCCAATATCTCTTCAGGTGACTCCCACATAATTTCATCAAATTCTGTTTGTGGTTCTAAATCAATCTCTGGTACACTTTGCCAGTCCCCACAATGGAAATGAATGAAAGCATTATCAAATTGTACCGGCCCAAATGGAGGAGTAATTCGGTGACCAAGAATTCGAATATTGTCTACATTGACTGGAATATTACATTCTTCGGCATGAGGTAACCAATTGGTTTTATCTTTGATAACATCGAACCTAGCATTTTCATCTATAGAAATCATATGGTCGCCATTTGGAGCTAAACCCAACTCTTCACAAGTCTCTCTAAGTATGCAAGCAATGGCTTTACCATGTTCGATATCAAGAACGGAAAAAGACTCTACTGCCGCAGTATCAACTCGCGAAAAGCCACCACCAGTAAACGCCCAATAGCCAGGGAATGCCGCCATCGTTTCACTGCGCAAGCCAAGGAGTACCTCGGGACCATTTGGCCCATCTCTAGTCAGCGTCATAGTCGCAGTAGGGCGAGGAGGCTTACGTTGGAAACTGGATAGATCCACGCCTTCAGGTACTTCGCTCATAACAAGGCCTCAAGGCCTAGGGGTTTGAACTCTTGTGAATCTGTAAATATAGATTATTACCAAGAAATTTCATTTTCTCTTACGCCAAATTAATGCAGAAATTAATAATAGTATCATCATTAGTGTGTATGGAGAAAATACTGATTGCGAAGATACAAGTTCAACATCCTCTAATTGCGCGCCAGGTCCACCACCACAGCCATCTGGAGGAGGGCCTATTCCAGGCCCCCAAGTTTCGCCATATCCTGCACAAGGGTCGTCTCCTCCTCCACTTTCGCCAAGGAATGTCTCACCATGGTAGCATAGCAAGAAATATGGGAAACCCATGTCACCTTCACCATTCATCATTGTTGAATGATAGTGGTAGATGCCATCGGGAAATTCTGGTGTTGGGCCGAAGTGTCCGTTGCATACATCGAGGTGACCAAGTCCTTGGACGTAGATGTAATCATCGATTCCGTTGTAACCAGTCTCACCTTGTTTGAGTTTGTAAGAACTCTTCATCTCTACGATGTTCATCTGGTCATCATAGCCCCAAAGTCCGTAGATGGGATAGCCGTCCATCGCTACACCAATAACTGCTGAATGAGATCCATTGGCTGTATTCTGTGCCACTGCTGCGGGGGTACTAATATCGTAATCTAGCATAGTTTCACCTTCTTCAGGGTGCCAATGAAGACAATTAGCATCAGCATGATAATGGAAGGTTCCACCCTGTCCATTGTGAGCGTGACATACGCCTAGTTCAATCGGTTGGCGGTCTTCCTCATAGGCTCCATGTTGACTGGCAACAGCATCACCTCCGGGCCCATCCTCTGGTCCATAGAATGGTACGCCGTTGATTGCTATGGCGACTTCACCAAGCGCAGCAGCGCATTCATAATCGCCGTTTGCTTCAGGGCAGTTAGTCGAGTCATGATCGCCTGTAGTGTCATTGACCGGCGAGCGAGGAATAGTCCACTCGTAGTTCTGCGCACGTGTGCAATCGTTGGCTTGCGAACAGGCAAGCGTTGACTCGAAGTCGTGGTCTGGTAAACCATTGGTGACGATTGTGATGTGAGTCTCATTCAGCGTGATACTAACCGAACATTCGTGCGTTTCCACCGCAGTGGTAGTTAAATCATCGACTGAGGTGATGTTTTGTCCAGGTTGACAACGGAACACATCAAGCCAAAATTGCCCCATGTCAGTAGAATCGTATGTCTGTTGGGTTGGACCCGTAGGTTCATCGGTACCATTGTCAGTTTCGTTGCCTGTGCTATTATCAGTACCGTTTTGGGTACCATTGTCGGTTTCGTTTCCAGCATTGTTGTCTGTGCTATTACCATTATCGTCATTGGTATTGTTATTGCTTCCGTTAGTTTCATCAGAAGTCGTTCGATTAATTTCTACTAGTATTGTTTCGGAAAATGTTTGCTCTAAATCATGTGAGGCTGTTATGTTAATGTAGACTTTATCAGCTGTGCTTTGCAAAGTTAAAGACCATGCTCGATTAATGTTGGGCTGTGTAGTGGTTGGAGACATGCTCCCTCCTTGATCGGCACGAACAGTTATTTCATCAGGATGCAGGTGATCAACGCTTCCTGTGACTACTATCAATGTACCATCATCGACAACATCTGTCACGGTTAGAACAGGTTCGGGGTGAGTATGAGAAATGGTGTGAGGGTCGAATGGAATGCACTCATATCCCTCAACTAGCGAGGTATTACTAACAAGTACCTCGCCTGGAGAACAGGTTAATTCTTCAATGTTGATAAGATTAGAGTTATCTTCTTCTGAATTAAGCAGAGCGAGGATACTACCTCCTAAGATTAAAACAACTACCAGCCATGCAGCGTCTCTATTCATATTACGAACTACCCTTGTTAGTATATATACTTTCGATGATTTTGCTTTACTAATGCATCAGAACAAATTTAATGTTTGTGACTT
>Ga0233432_10002364_pt1 | contig 17552 bp, 12 predicted proteins | sample SI_122_August201_6_FD_179870 | JGI IMG/M metagenome (GOLD analysis project Ga0233432, IMG submission 179870) | Seawater microbial communities from Saanich Inlet, British Columbia, Canada - SI_122_August2016_10_MG | ecosystem: Environmental > Aquatic > Marine > Inlet | place: Canada: British...
TTTAATAGAGATAAATGGCAAATTAATCAACCTATAATGATAAATAGTTTATATGTTAGATTAGACCAAATCCCAGGAGTACAAACAGTAAAAAGAATTAATTTTAGTAATAATGCAGGAATAGCATCAGGATATTCAGAATATGCTTATGATATAGAAGGAGCTACATTAAATGATGTAATTTATCCTAGTTTAGATCCTAGTATATTTGAATTAAGATATCCAAATCAGGATATTAAAGGAAGAGTAGTACCATTATAAAAATAAACCATGGCAGATAACCAATATATAAGCCCATTTGTAAAAGATGGAGATCAATTTAGATCAGCAGATAAAACTAGTTATGATTTAACTAATACTTCTCCACTTGGGGGTCCTATAAATGCACCTAGATATAAACATACTCATAATTATACCCCTGATAATAAATATTTAGATAATTTCCATGAAGCTGCAAGCCCTAATAGTGCTTTTGGAACTGAAGGAGATAAAGTATTACCCGGAAGTATATTTGAAAAAACAACTTTAGATACTGAAAGTCCACTTCCTGCAGATTTAGGAGGACCTAACAGAACTAACTCAGTAAATATTCCTAATGGGATGTATACAAATAATAGATCTGGAAATAAATATGGAGAATCCCCAGGTGGTCCTTTAAAAGATAAGGATGGAAAAATTATTAATAATTTAATTCAAAAATATTCCCCAAATAAAACTTACGAAGATCAATTTACTGGTCTTCCTTTTCCTATATCCTCGGGCACACGTGTTAAATCTGAAACAACAGTACAACCCCCATCACCTGAAAAAACAATATTTAAAATAAAAAAGGATATAAAAATACCTAATTAAATAAAATAAAAATGGCATTTTATAAAATATTTCCACATAAAGACGCTACATTATATTCATTTTACCCTAATATGAATACAGGGATAGACCCTGTTAATCAAATATCTAATTTAAATATAGCAGTAGATTCTAACCCTCAAGTAGCTAGAATATTAACAGAATTTGTTCAAGATGATATTGAAGATGTTATCAATAATAAAATTAAAGGAGCTGAATGGGATGTTAATTTTAGACAATATATAGCAACAGCTCAAGGTATAGTTGAATCTATAGAAGCTTTTATCCACCCTGTAGCACAATATTGGTGGAATGGAACTGGTACTTATTTAGATGTTCCAATCACTTCAGATGGTTGTAATTGGCTTTCCCCCGCATTCAAAGATTCAAATATAGCATGGTCCCAAAGTGGCACAGATAATACTAATCATTATGTAACAAGTTCTTATAATCCAAATTTTGTAGGAGCAGGAGGTGGTGCTTGGTTTTATAGTGGATCCGATGGTACAAAATATGAGGTCACCCAATCTTTTGATACTAGAAGTGAAAAAGATTTAAATGTTAGTGTTAAAAATGTTGTAGAGTTGTGGTATAGTAGTTCTTTAGAAGTACCTGCTTCTGCTTCACTGCCAAATTATGGTTTTATTACTAAATGGGAAAAATTAGCAGAATTTAATGCTAATACAACCATACAACCTGTAATGCAATTTTATAGTGTTGATACTAATACTATATACCCACCACAATTAGAATTTAAGTGGAGAGATTATAAAACAGTATTAACTGGATCCGCTACGGCTAGTATAGTAAATACTACTAATTTAGTTTCTTCACTCCAAGAAAATCCAGGGTATTTTACTCCTCAAAGTGTTAATAGGTTTAGGTTTAACGTTGCACCTAAATACCCAATTAGAACATTTTCAACAGCATCTCAATTTACGGGAACCAATTATTTACCAACAGCTTCATATTATGCTATAAAAGATTTGGAGACTAACGAATATGTTGTAGATTACGATACTAGTTATACACAATTAAGTTCTGATAATGAGGGAAATTATTTTGATGTTTATATGAATGGATTAGAACCGGAAAGATATTATGCAATTTGTATAAAAACAAACATAAATGGTTCTACATTAATATTAGATGATAATTATTATTTTAAAGTAGTTAACACATTGTAATGGCTGAAAAAATTAAATTTGATAAAAAAGTATATGATAAAAAATCATATATTAAAACTATAGATACTTCTTTTAAAGAATTAGGTATTGAATCTATTGAAGAGGCAGCACAACCTACATTACCTTCAATACAAGAATTTTTTGATATGTATAATACCTTATTTTATCAAATAAATGAATTAGGACCCATTAATTCTCACCAATTTTTAATTAAAAAAAGCAGCGATTATATAGGGGCACAAGAAGATAATGACTTAATATCACTATTACAAGCAGAGATTGCAGGTTTAAGAGAACAATTGTTACAATCCCAAAAATTATACCAAGATTTAGTAAATAATATTCCTGAAGCTCCAACAATTGAAATACCTCCTATACCAGATCCACCAGATCCACCACCACCACCACCTCCAACTCCACCAAAAACGGAAAATCCACCAACAGATAAGGAAAGGGTACTTCAAAATGTAAAAGAATTTCCTAAGGATAGTGATAAGGCAGGATCATCAAGAATTAATGTTAACAAAAGTTTTTATAAAGACGTAAGAAAAGGAAAAAAATAAATATGGCAACTGTTAATGAATTTAATCCTAAAAATTTTGAGTATCAAAGCTATAATGCAAAAGATGACCAATTAATATCTTCTTTTAATGTAGATACTATACTAACATCATCAAGTTGTATAGAATTTTTTATTTTTAACCTTAATGGGGAAGTTTTAAATAGTCGTTATGATTATCAAAGTTATCAAGTTTTTAATACTTCTCCTAATGATGGAGAGGGTCTTTCCCAAATAACAATAAACCCAGGAAGAGATACAAATAGTTATGGGTTTTCAAATGGGCAATATACAGCTTATTATAATTTTTTAACAAAACAAATTGGGGATTATAATGATTATCTCTATGTAAAAGAAATTTCATCTGATAGAACTGAAATAAGATTAGATAGTAATATTTTAGATGATTTTGATTTAGTAAATCAAACAGAAGATTTTATAAGTCTTAGAGAAGAATCCCTTTATTTTTTAGATTTTTTCTTAAATTTTGGTAATAATCAACTTATTATATCCAATAATATTAAAATTATAGATGAAAACACATCAGACCCTTCAATTTTAGTTAAATTATATGAACCATTACCCTCTACATTTTCAATAAAAGATCAAGTATGGGTTGTAACTGAATTTGCCGAACCTAGGGTTTATAACATTAATAATGCTCCTCCAGTATCTCCCGAACTTCCTTCAATTCCATTTATGCAAGGTCCTAACTTTGCTATTCCGGTTAAAAATCAAGTAAATAATTCATCTCAAAATTTATCTTATAATGATATTATATCTAGTGCTCCTACTAGTTCACAAAACCAAATAGATAGTTTATTAGAAGAATCTTCTATTAACATAAGTGTAGATTATACTAATTTTAAAAACTTTATTCATTTTAGTTCAGCAGAAACTCGTATTAGTAATTTTTATTATAAAACAAGTTTAATAGAAAATTATACTAATCAATCTAATAATTTAACCAATGTAACAGGTTCATCTACTAGTCAATTAATAATTAAACAAAAAATATCAAACATAATTAAAAATTTTGATAAGTTTGAATATTTTATGTATTATAGTAGTGGTTCAATGGTTTCATATCCTAAATCTACTACAGAACCCCCTTATACTCTAATGTCAACTGGTAGCGCTGAAGTACTTACATGGTTAGGGAGCACAAATGAAAATAGTAGTAATTATGGAGGTTTATTATTATCAGCATCTAATTATGATAATGAAAACCCAGACCAATTATTAAAATCAATTCCTGAATATTTAAGAGAAGATCCATCAAACAAACCATATGATTTATTTGTTGATATGGTTGCCCAATATTATGATAATATTTGGTTATATACAAAAGATATTACTCAAAAATATAATGCAGATAACAGGTTAGATTTTGGTGTATCTAAAGATTTAGTATCTGATGCTATTAAAGATTTTGGTGTTAAGTTATACCAAAACAATTTCTCAAACCAAGAATTATACACAGCCTTTTTAGGAATGACCCCTGAGGGTTCATTATTTCCATTCCCAGAAATTACAGGATCCTTACCTGCTCCTACAGGATTTGAATTTGTAGATACATTAATATCAGCATCAAATGATGTAATATCAATGGATGATATTAATAAATCTTTATATAAAAGAATTTATCACAACATTCCATACCTGCTCAAATCAAAGGGAACTCTTACTGGATTACGAGCATTAATAACTTCATATGGTATACCTGATACTATACTAAAAATATCTGAATTTGGTGGAAAAGACCAGGTAAACGCTAATGATTATGATTTATATTTTAATAATTTTAACTATGCCCTTAATACAACAAATAATTTCATATCCTCATCTTGGGAAGTAAATAGTGGTTGGGGAGCTACAAATGATAGACCTTCTACAGTTCAATTTAGATTTAAATCCGAAGAATTTCCACCTACAAATTTATCTCAATCTTTATGGTGGGCACAACAAATTGGATTTGGTAGTAAAACAGCAGAACTTATTTTAGAATATAGTGGTTCAGGTTTAACAAGTGGTTCATATGATGGTTCAATTAAAGACCCAAACTACCAATATACAAATTTAAAATTTATTCCATACTCTGATCAACCAAATATTTCAGCTAGTATATCATTACCTTTTTATAATAATGATTGGTGGTCAGTTATGGTTACTACTGATCAAAATAATACTTTTAATTTATATGCAGGTAATAAAATATATAATGGTAATGATGGTACTTCTATTGGATATTATGCTTCGGCATCAATTACTGGAGCAGATAGTTTTGCTTGGAGGTTCGCATCTAAATCTGTTTTTGCATCATCCTCTTTTTATTACCCTAATTATAAAAAATTCTTAGGATCTCTACAAGAAATAAGATATTATAATACTAGATTAAGCGAAAGTGTATTTAAAGATTATATTATGAATCCTTTATCTTTTGAAGGTAATGGAATTAATAGTGCACCTGATCAATTAATATTTAGAGCAGCTTTAGGAAGTGAGTTAGATATCACTACTACTTCTTCTATACACCCTAAAATAACAGGGTCTTGGATAACTACTTCATCTTTTGCAAATGATAGTAATTTTTATTTTAACAATACTCCTTTATATTCCAAGAATACAGAATATTTCTTCTTAGACCAACCAGCAGTAGGTATTAAAAATAGAACTACTGATAAAATAAGATTTGAAAATAATACTTTAGCTCCAGGAAATGTACTATCACCTATTAGAAGTTTATCTCAAAATATAGAAGCAAGTGCATCATATACGGATAATATAAACTATTTAGAAGTAGCATTTTCACCACAAAACCAAATCAATGATGATATTATAGGACAAATGGGCCATTTTAATATTGGTGAGTATGTAGGTGATCCTGCTCAACGATTTACAGGCAATAATTACCCAGATTTAAATAGTTTAAGCGAAGATTATTTTAAAAAGTATATTAAACAATATGATTTAACCGATTTTGTTAGACTAATAAAATTCTTTGATAATTCATTATTTAAAATGATAAAAGATTTTATACCTACAAGAACTAGTTTATCATCTGGTTTAGTAATAAAACAGCATTTATTAGAAAGAAACAAATATCCTCAACCACAAGTATCATACTCTGATGAATCAGAACTTTCAGGTTCTATAGATATGGTAGAAATAGAAGGTGGAGCAGCAGGTATGTTTAACCAATTTAATAGCGAAAGTTTTGCACCTGGGGGAATAAATAACCTTTCTATAACTCAAAGTTGGAGTGTTACAACTCCTTCCGTATCTGGTAGTGTAACTAGGATACACGATTCACAAGATGAATTTTATAATGGTGAATTAAGTGGGTCTAGAATAGAGGTTACAAATGGAGAATTAAATCCACATTGTGAACAATTTAAAAATCCTGCTTTTGAATTATTTGATTATAAAACTAGAATTTATTATGAAGCCCAAGGTTTTGATAAAAATTTATTTTTAAATGTTAATAATAAACCTTTACAAGGAAACATACAGTTATTTTTTGGTGAACCTGCTACATCAAATTTAGCACCTTCACTACCAGTCCCTGATACAAACTAAAATATTATTATGGCAAATAGAGTAGAATATATTAAAATATCGAAAATAGATAAAACTGGGGATAATCAATCTCTTACTTTAGAAGCACTAACCCAACTTGCTATTCCTTATAGTAATGGTAATAAAGCAGTTTATCCTATAGAAAGTCGAACTGAATATAGTGACTATTTTTTATACCAAGTAGGACCTGCTACATACACTCCAAACTCAGCTGATGCTGGAAAACTAGAGTATAAATTTACTTCATCAGTTAGTACAAGTACAACATCTCATTATTTTGGTTTTTTAGATGCTAGTGCTTTTGCTTTTTACACAATACCTTTAACAACCCCAACTAATGATCCTTTTGGTTTTTACAATTCAGATAATGGATCTTATGTTTTTAACACATATTCACAAAAAGATTTAACATTAGAAATTACCTCTTCATTACTTAATAATTCTACTTTTCTTACAACAGCAAGAGTATCAGTTTTTGTTGTAGACCCCGTTAGTGTTACACCAAATGATATCTTAAGTCAAAATGGTATGTTAGCTACTGAATTATATGGTTTATTTGGTACTTACTCTTTTAATAAAACTGTAACAATACCAAGTGAAAGTATAGCTCCAGGAAATGAAATTAGATTAATTCTTTCAAATGGTGGGGGTGGTGCAGGTACTAGGTCAATTAAATTTGATCCTGGAGCAGAATTTAAAATATCATCTACAGCAGCTACAGGTCCAACATTAGAAACTATCCCAGAACCTTATTTAACTGCTCTTTTTTATGGTACAGATTGTGATGTATTACTAAATAATGTTGAAGTATATCAAGAAAACCCATTTTTACAAGATTTAGATTATAGTACTAACCCTAACGTACCTATTAACATTGAACAAATTATAAGTGGAACAGCAGCTAGAGGAACAGTCCCAGAATCGTATTATACATCACTAGCCCAAACAAATATTAGATACAATGGAGTAAAAAACCAATCTAGTGATTTTAATGTTTATAACCCATTAGATGGAGATAATGTTAATATAGGAACATATGGCCAAACACCTTCAGTTGATATTTTAGATGTAAATATTTATGAATTTGAATGGGCAGGACCTACATTCCCAATAATCTCGGGCTATGGAATATTTAAAATGGGGAAAATAATGCAGGTAAGTTCTAAAGATTTAGTAAGAACTGTAAATCCTAGTGATAATATAAGTAGTATTCAAATCCCAGTAGTTCCTCCAGGACCGTTTGATGCTTCTTTATGGCATAGAAGTTCCTCAGTATCTCAAAGTATTGGAGATTATTACTCAATTTTAGATTCTAATAATCAACCTGGAACAAGAATTTCAACTACTCCTTATAGAAATCAAACAGCAGGATCAGATCCCGTAATTCCATCAACATCAAAAATATTAACCCCTAGTTTTGGAGTACCATTATTACCAACATTTACTGTTACATCTTCGGCACATGGATCTCAAGCTTATGGTGTTGGTTTTTTATCTTATTTAGAATATAATGGTGTTGATGCACAATACCCATTTTTAAATACTGGAGTACCTACAACAGCATCATATATAAGACTTCATGATAATAGAACTATTAATTTTTCTAATAATGAATACATGCCAGGTGAAACTGTTTTACCTACTATTTTACTTACAGGAATAGATGAAATTAGTGTTGATAATACAGCTTCATTAGAACCTATTCAGGATTCTTTAAATAGTGGTGAAAGATGGTTTGCAACTTTTTACAGTAACTTTAATTCTATTTCACCTGCTTTAAAACCCCAAAAATTAACAAGCGGTAAATCTTCTTTAGGTATAAAGGGTGTAGCTGAAATATATGGTATAGCCCAAGCTGCAAGTGGTACAGGAACTTCATTAGATATTTATTTATTATTAAAAGAAGGAAGTATAGATCCTAATGTTTTAAGACCTATTGGAGCTGATGTTAAAACTTTTTCTATCCCATCAGGAAAAAATTTAACATCTTCATCAACAGGAGGAACAGGAGGTACTGCTGGTACATTCTTAAATGTTCCTGTTATAAATTCAGGAGAAAGTTTAAGAGTGGATGTTATAACAACAGCAGGAGATACTTTAGATGTTGGAAGTGAAATATTAGCTGGAGCTGGGAGTATAGGGGGTTGTGGAACAGGCCAAACAGCAACAAATTTAAACTCAGCTATAATGTTAACAGGTGCACCTTCACCTTTTACATTTACTTTAGAAACTAATGGAGCTGGTGTTGTTTCTAAAATGATTATTCAATCAGCAGGATCTAGTGGTTTTGATACAAATACAGTATTTACTTTAACTGGGACTACTATCAATAACGAACTTTCAACTGCTTTTAGTAATTTTGGAAATGCTTCAGGAACAGATACTTTTTCAGTTGCAGCAGGAAATTTAGAAGTAGCAGTTACATCAGTAATTTCAAGTGCAGGTTCTAATGCTCCTACAACAGTAGGAGATACTTTTACAGTAGATGCCCAAGATATAGGAAATGCTAGTACAAATTTAGTTATATCAGCACAATTTAGTGACCTAATATTTAGTACTAAAAATTATTCTTATAAACTCGGAGCTGGAGGGTTAGGATTTTTCCTTTGGAAAGCTAGAGGAGTAGGGAAAAATGAATTTATAATGATTGATGATTCAGTTACAGGTCAAACATCTGCAGGAGCATTTACTACTCAATATTCTCCTGAATATGTTTTACAAAACATAGAAAATATTACAAAAGAATACGGTTCTAATACCGAATAGCAAAAATAATTTGGATTAGAAACAATAAAAACACATATTTATAACATATAATTAAACACAAATGGGATATTTAAATAATCAAGTAGTAACAGTTGATGCTATCTTAACAAAAAAGGGTAGACAATTATTAGCTCAAAATGACGGTTCATTCAGAATAACACAATTTGCTTTAGCAGATGATGAAATAGATTATACACTTTATAATTCAAAAAATCCTTCAGGTTCTGCATATTATGGAGAAGCAATAGCAAACATGCCTCTATTAGAAGCATTTCCTGATGAAAACCAAATAATGAAATATAAAATAGCTACTCTACCAAGAGGAACAGCAGTATTACCGGTTTTAAGTTTAGGTCGAAATTCAATACCTTTAAAACAAGGAGCTAGTGTATCAATAACTCCTGAAACTTTAAATTATTTAGGAAATGCAACAGCATATGAAACTTCAGGATATACTGCAACTATAGCAGATGTTAGATTAACGTCTACATTTACGGGAACAGGCATTCAATCCGAAGCAGCCCAGACACAAAATTCAACTTCAACACAAACTTTAGGTACTAATGTATCCTCAACTGTAATTGGGAGTGTAATTAATATAAGAGCAACTACAGTAAATACTTTATTTGGGTCTAATTCTCAATTAAGTACAACATTAACAGTAGTAGGTTTAGATAGTGGAGCTAGATTAACAATACCTATTACCATTACACAAACAACAACATTATAAAATATTAAAAAATGGGATTTAAAAGATTAGAGGCCGAAGATTTTGTAGTAAGTTCAGATGCAGTACAATCTACAGCATGGTCAACAAATGCACCAACATTAACACATTTTTTTACTTCATCTGTTCAAATGGCAGGTTCTTCTGGTGATTATTATGTGAGTGTATATCAAACAGGATCAACAGTAGTAGGGGCTGCAGTACAATTTGATGTAGCTTATGGAAATGTAAAAGGAAGTGGTAGTGGTTATTTTAACCCATCATTCCCACAATTTTCACCTTCTTCAACAACTTATGGTCAATATAGAACTATGATATTAGAAGATGAAAATACTAATTTTTCATATGGTGAGGGTCAAAATACTCTATCCCCAGATGATTTTTGGGTAATATCACCAGACAGATCAAGATATAAAGAAAGTATATTTCCAGGTTCACTTAATATAGCATTATCAGGATCAGGAGGATTATTACAATTAACTGATAATTCAAATGATACATCAGTCCAAACTTTTTTAGGTACATCTAGAGTATTTCAAATAGTATCTGGATCTAATGGTTCTTCAATTACTGATGGGGGATATGTAGAGGGATCAGGTTCATATGGTTTATTATTTCCTGAACTAGGAACAATACTATTAAACCCAGACGCAATAAATCAATCTATTGGAGTAGTACCTAATAGAAATTCAAACTTAACTGATAATACTACTAACCCTATTACTTTGATAAATGCTTTAGAATTAGGAGGTGGTTTTACTATGAATTCCCAAGAAACTATATCATCAGATTATGTATTTGTTAGAGCAAGAAATTCGGAATTTAATTACTCAGCTAATCCTTCATTTATATCAGGATCTACAGGAGAGTTAGTAGATCAAACATTTATTAATAATCCTCAAGTATATGTTACTACTATTGGAATGTATAATGATGCCAATGAATGTATAGCAGTAGCAAAACTATCAAGACCTTTACTTAAAGATTTTACCAAAGAAGCTTTAGTAAGAGTTAAACTAGATTTTTAAGATGAATGAGTGTTTTCAAGTCATTAACCACATCAGATGTTTTAGTAACTCCTTTTAAGACAAATAAAAATTTTTCTTTTCAGGGTTCTGGATCTTTTATTCAATCTCATGTAGGTATAGATAGATTTATGGGAGCTAATATCCCCTATGTTTCTGGATCAGATGAAACTGGTCAAATTTCTACCCAATCTAAATCTTTAATATACAACTCAGTAAAACAATTATACTATACTAATTATTTAAATAATCCTAATGGTTCACCTGTTAACCTACCCCAATTTAATTTAGATGGAACTATAACAGGAAATAGTGGGTCATATCAACCCATGTATTATAATTATGTAGATAATACTTTACCAGCTGAAAGATATTTTCCATCTTCATCAGGTGAACAGATAGGAGTTATTTCTATACCTTCTAATTTGTTTGGGGAATATATAAAACCAGGTACATTTTCATACACATACCATTTGACTAAAGGTCCTATTAGTGGTTCTTCAAGTAGAATACAAACTATAACAGATGATGGAGAAGGTAAATTATTTAGAAATGGAGAAAGAATTGGAGATATAATATACCAACATGGTTTAGCTATTATTACTAATGTAGAAGAAGGAATCTATGGAAGTTCTTATAGTTTTTCTAATTATGGTGTTGGAGTATATGGAGATGAAATAGGTGATATACTATCAGGTACTAATGTAACTTGCTCATTTCAAAGTACAATGACAATATATGAATCACAATATAAATGTACATTAAACCCAAATGAATACACATACACCCAAAACCCATCTGCTATTTCTGGTAGTACAAATAGTGGGATAGTATATGATTTTTTAACAGGTTCTTATTTTCAACCTTATATTACAACTGTAGGATTATATAATAAAGCAAACCAGTTAGTAGCAGTAGGAAAATTATCACAACCTTTACAAAGTTCTAATGTAAGTGACACAACTATATTAGTTAACTTAGACTTATAATATTTATAGACATGGCAAAACAATTATCAACATCAGGAATATTAACAGGAGATACTATTGAACCGGGTCACATAACCCAATCAATAGATGCTCTTACAGGAGTAGATGCTTATGAACTAAAAATATCAGGTTCTTTACAACTTACAGGCTCATTAGATATGCCTTCAGGATCTAGTATGCAAGGAACAGCTTCCTATTCTGAATATTCTCTTTCTGGTTCTCATGCTTTAACAGCTTCGTATGCCTTATTTTCAGCAGGGGGTGGTGCAGGTAATCCTTCTGGACCTGACACATCTGTTCAATTTAGAGATGGAAATGCTTTCGCAGGTGTATCAAATTTTACATATGATCAAAATACAGACACCCTATCAGCAGGTACAGGTAATTTTACAACAATAATAGGTAGTGTTTCTGCAGATAGTCTTAGAACACCTGCTTTAATAAATGGTGCTCCTTCAACTAGAACTAATGCTTCCTCTTCTATTGACCCAGATGGTTTTGCTAGGTTTGTATCTGCTTCCATAGCAGGATTTACTATTAATACTAATGAAATAAAATCATCAGGAGATTTACTTAGACTAAAAGCCTCAGGTGAAATAACAGCTTCAGGTGGGTTTTTATTTGGAAATAAAAATGCTTTACCACCACAATACATTCAATATGATGGGTCAAGTTTAGTAGTAAGAGGAGATTTAAGTGTAGACCAGCTATTCTTACCAGCTTTAATAAATGGTGCTCCTTCAGATATTACAAATGCTTCTTCATCTTTACTTTCAAATGGTTTTGCTAGATTTGTATCTGCTTCTATTGGTGGTTGGGACATATCTACGGATGCTATTGAAAGTACTAGTATGATAATGAGACCTCAGGGTCTATTACAAACAAAAAACTTTGCTAGTGGTCAATCTGGATGGAGAATATCAGCTGAAGGAAATGGCACAGCAGAATTTGAAAATGCTAGAATTAGAGGTACATTAAGAACAACTACATTTGAAAAAGAATCAGTTAATGCTGTAGGTGGTCAATTATGGGTAGTAAATTCAACTACTATATCCCAATCAGTATCAGAAACAGCTACTACTATGTCTGTAGCAAATGCTAGTGGATTTTCCCAAGGTGAAATTTTAATGGCTAAAAAAGTTGATAATACAGGATTTTCAACTGAATATATCCTAGTAAATTCAGCTTCTATAGATGGAGATGGTTCTGGAGATAATCAAACTTTTGGTCGTATAATGGTTACAAGAGCATATGGTCAAGGTCAACAGGGGGATTTTGTAGGTGATATTGCATCTACCTCTCAAAGTTACTCAGATGGTCAAGTATTAGTATCAACAGCAAAATCAGGAAGTGGATTTATAAAATTAAATGCTAATCCAAATGATGTAGAAACTCCATTTATGGATATCACAGAAAGAACAGGTAGTGGTATCTATGATGTAGAGCTAAAAGCTAGGTTAGGAGATTTAAGTGGATTAGCTAACTCAGATTATGTATTTAACAGACCAAACCCAGGTTTTGGTTTAGCAACAGATAATGTATTCCTACAAGGTGGTATTAAAGCTACATTTGGTGAAATTGGTGGGTTTAATATTACTAATAGTTTAATAAGTTCATCTAATCAAAATTTAATATTAAAAGCTGATGGTACTATGACAGCTTCAGGTGGATTTTTATTTGGTAATAAATCTACATCACAGTACGTACAATATGATGGGTCAAGTTTAGTAGTAAGAGGAGACTTAAGTGTAGATAATATTAAAACTCCTGCAGTTATAGCAGATGCCCCAGCTACAGAAACAAACGCTTCAGCATCTATTAATGCTTTAGGATTTGCTAGATTTGTATCTGCTTCAATTGGAGGATTTGAAGTTAATACTGAACAAATAAAAGCATCTAATAACCAATTAGTATTAAGTTCCTCAGGAGAATTTTTAGCAGGTAATAAATCTTCAAACCAATATATAGAATATGATGGTTCAAGTTTAGTAGTAAAAGGAGATTTAAGTGTTGATAGTATCCAAACCCCAGCTTTAATATCTGGAAGAGCTTCAACTGAAACAAATGCCTCAGCTTCTATTAACGCTTTAGGTTTTGCTTCATTTAAATCTGCTTCTATAGCAGGGTTTATTGTTAATACTAGTGAAATTAAATCCTCAGACAATTCATTAAGATTAAAAGCTGATGGTAATATAACAGCATCTAATGTTTTATTAGGTGATAAATCAGGAGGTAATTTTTTACAATTTGATGGTTCAACTCTTACAGTTCAAGGAAGTATTACAGCAGACCAAATATCTACTCCTTCAAATTTATCAGGAGCAGATGTTTCATCATCTATTAGTCCTGATGGTTTTGCTTCATTTAAATCTGCTTCCATTGGTGGGTTTGAAATTACTCCTGATATGATTAGATCAGGTATTACACCAGCTTCTTCAAGTGTATCTAATACCAGTGTACGTTTAACCCAATTTAGTCTAACTTCAGCTGCTGAAAATCCTACCCCAACAATTTCAAACCAATCTTACACGGGTAATCCAACTAATGGGTTTGTTTTTAATGGGTATATAAGAAGAACAGTAGGTAGTCAACAAACTGATTTTAATACTGGTTTAGAAGAACCAAATGACTCTTCTAATAGAATAGGTGCTTCATATACAGTAGGGAACAGTACTTTAACTATTAATTCCCCTGGATCAACAGGACTTATATTTGGAGGAGGTGCTACTTTTGGTAATTTCAGCTTCTTTACTGATATAAGTCTTAGCTCACAAACTTTTATTTCTTCTTCAACCACTAACTATCCAGCAACAGAAGCTATTATATTAGACTCAGCAAATCAAAGAATAATAGTAGGTCAAGGAGCAGGATCTATAACAGCATCAGCTGGTTTAATAGGTGGAACTGAAATTAATGGAGATTCATTACAATCAACAAATGAAATTTCACCAACACCAACAGCAGGATCAAATGGTAAAGCTTTTCAATTAAAAAGTGATGGTACTATTTCAGGATCAGCTTTATATATTAGAGAGGTAATATCAACAGATGGTAGTACTAACATAGTATATCCATTATTTGACTCAGAACAAGGTTTAGTAGATGGAAAAAATATAGGTAGAAATTTAGCTTCAAACTATGTAGAATATGTTAGAAGTAATGCGGATGACAATGTTACTGCTCCTCTGATAGTAAATCAACATTTTCTACAGTTAATGCCTTATGAAACTACTATATTAGTTAATGCTCAAGCAGCGGTTATAAATGGAGCTCAAGCTGGAGTTGTTACTGGACTAGTACAATTTGTAGCTGAAAAATTAGAAAATTCGGGTTCATTTAACTCTGGTGCTTATGCTAATCAATTTGATAATTGGGTAGCTGTAGACTCAGTTCAATTTTCAGTAGGAGCAGCAAGTTCATCTCCTTGGACAGGTTCTTATTTAGCAACATATGATAAAGGAGTAACTCTTGATATACCTGAAGCAGACCAAGCATCCCCTATAAGAATTTCAGTTAAAATAGGTGTTAATCCAAACGGTACTGCTGGAATAAGTACAAGTAATAAAACAATATTAAAAGGATACACTTTGACAGCAACTAGAGCATTATCAGTCGCATCTGCAGGTAACCCAGGTTCGTATTTACCTACAAAAGCAGGTTAAAATCTTAGTATTAACTAAAACAAATATATGGAATGGATAGGACTCAAAGGAGAACCAATATCAACCATCACAGATTTCCCAGATAACACATTCGGATTCGTTTATAGAATAGTACATAAACCTACAGGTAAATCCTATATAGGTAAAAAAGTATTATACTTTAATCGAAAAGTTAAATTAACTAAAAAAGATTTAGCGATGTATGAAGGTGTAGTAGGTAGAAAACCATCATACAAACTAGCAATAAAAGAATCAAACTGGTTAACATATTGGGGTTCAAATAAACCACTTAAAGAGGTGATGGAATTAGAACCAATAGAAAATTTCGAACGTCATATCGTAAAAACAGCACCAAGTAAAAAACTACTAACATACTACGAAACACAAATGCAATTCGTACATCAGGTATTAGAAAAACCCGATGAATATTTTAATGATAACGTGTTAGGAAAGTTTTACACAAAGGACTTTGAATTATAAAACCCAGTTCGTATATTACGATTCATGGTAAATGAGCTACTAGTTAATCTAGTCAACACAGTTTTAGGAGCAGGGAAGAGGACAGCACGAGGTAATCAAGCATACCATTGTCCTTTCTGTAATCACCATAAACCAAAACTAGAAGTTAATTTCACAGAAAACAAGAAAGGATTTAACCCATTCCAATGTTGGGTATGTGGTAAAAAAGGTAAAACAATAAGAAGCTTATTTAAAGCACTTAAGGTATCACCTGACAAGTTTATAGAACTAGGTAAACTAGTTAAAACAGGTAGCCATGTAGAAGATGTTATAGTAGAAAACATAGTAGAATTACCTAAAGAATTCAAACAAATATTAGGTAACACTGATTTGAAAGCAAAACAAGCATACAATTATCTTAGAAAACGTAATCTAACAGACGATGATATTATAAAATATAATATTGGGTATTGTAGTTTTGGAAGATACACTAACATGGTTATCATACCATCATATGATAAAGATGGCACCCTAAACTATTTTACAGGCCGTTCATTTGAACAAGACCCATTTGTAAAATACAGAAACCCAGAATGTTCAAGAGACATAATACCATTTGAACTGTTCATAAACTGGGATTCGCCATTAGTATTATGTGAAGGCCCATTTGATGCCATAGCAATAAAACGAAATGCTATACCTTTACTAGGTAAAAACATACAATCTACACTACTAAAAAGAATAGTACAATCAACCGTTAAAAAAATATACATAGCATTAGATACTGATGCTATAAAACAATCACTAAAACATTGCGAATATTTACTAAATCAAGGTAAAGAAGTATACCTTGTAGAATTAGATGGAAAAGATCCAAGCGATTTAGGTTTTTCCTATTTCACTAAGCTAATTCAAAACACTGAACCAATAGATCAATACGATTTAATGGAGAAGAAAATCTCATTAATATGAGTAAAAGAAACATTAAGAAAAAATACAATAGGATACTTGAAATATCTGAAGATGCTAAACAAATAACATTACCAGATTCTAGATATTACAGACGTAATGGTAAATACTACCCATCCATCACATACGTTTTAAGCTGCTACCCAAAAGGTAAATTTTTCCAAGACTGGCTTAAAAAAGTAGGATACAGTGCCGACTACATTGTTAGAAAAGCAGCAGATGAAGGTACTCAAGTACATGAAATGTGTGAAGATTACCTAAATGGTAAAGAATTAAATTTCTTATCAGCAGCAGGTAACCCAATGTATGATCCAACAGTATGGCAAATGTTTCTAAAATTCGTTGATTTTTGGGAAACATATAAACCAACACTACTAGAAGCTGAAGTACATTTATTCTCAGATGAACTTAAAGTAGCAGGTACATGCGATTTAGTATGTGAAATAGACGATGAACTATGGATTATAGATTTCAAAACATCAAACCACTTACAAACGACTTACGATTTGCAGACCGCTGTTTACGCCAAATGTTATGAAGAGTGTTTTGGGAAAAAGATAGACAGACTAGGAGTTCTATGGTTAAAATCATCCAAACGTGGACCTAAAGAAGGTAAGATTCAAGGGAAAGGTTGGGAAATGTATGAATCAAAACGTACACAAGACGAAAACATAGACATATTCAATACAGTCAAAAGACTATTTGACCTAGAAAACCCAAAACACTCACCAATATTTACTGAATTCAGAACGCAAGTGAAGAAAAAAGACTGATATTTATA
>Ga0233432_10002365_pt1 | contig 17549 bp, 14 predicted proteins | sample SI_122_August201_6_FD_179870 | JGI IMG/M metagenome (GOLD analysis project Ga0233432, IMG submission 179870) | Seawater microbial communities from Saanich Inlet, British Columbia, Canada - SI_122_August2016_10_MG | ecosystem: Environmental > Aquatic > Marine > Inlet | place: Canada: British...
AACTGCGGCGCATCTTGATATTCATATTTTCGAAGACCAGACGCTTGTGACCACGCGTCTTGACCTGTCAAAAAATCCTGATGCGGCGGCTGGTTCGCATGACATGGTGCTGAATGGCCGCGGGCTGGATCTGCAACGCCTATCTATCGATGATATCGAAATAGCCAAAGATGACTGGCCAGTCGATGAGACTGGCATTCATTTGGTAAATCTGCCGCATGATTGTGTGGTTGAAAGCGTGTCTGTCTGTCACCCTGAAACCAATACCGCGCTAGAAGGTCTGTATCTGTCTGGTGGCATGTTTTGCACCCAGTGTGAACCAGAAGGATTCCGGCGTATAGGATTTTTTCCTGACCGCCCAGATGTGATGACCATTTTTACAGTACGTATCGAGGCGGATATTGCATTCCCGCAAATGTTATCGAACGGAAATCTTGTCGAAACAGGCACGGCATCCAAAGGGCGGCATTTTGCTGTCTGGCATGATCCACATCCAAAGCCAAGTTACCTTTTTGCGTGTGTTGTGGGTGATCTTGAATGTGCCAAGGACAGCTTTGTAACCGCGTCAGGCCGTGAGGTTGATCTGCATATCTATGTGGAAAAGGGCAATGTTGGCCTTACAGGTCATGCGATGGATTCGCTGAAACGCTCGATGAAATGGGATGAAGACCGCTTCGGACTTGAATATGACCTTGATCTGTTCCAGATTGTTGCGGTTAGCCATTTCAATATGGGGGCTATGGAAAATAAGGGTCTTAATATCTTTAACAGCAAATTTGTGCTGGCCGATACCAATACGGCAACTGATACTGATCTGCATCGCGTTGAGTCGATTGTGGCGCATGAATATTTTCACAACTGGACAGGCAACCGTGTGACTTGTCGCGACTGGTTCCAGCTGACTTTGAAAGAGGGTTTGACGGTATTTCGAGATCAGTGCTTTTCGGCAGATATGCATGACGAAGGTGTTCAGCGTGCTGATGATGTCAGCCTGTTACGGGCAGCGCAATTCCCTGAAGACCGTAGCCCAACGGCGCATCCAATCCGACCTGAAAGCTATCGAGAGATCAATAATTTCTATACTGCCACAGTCTATGAAAAAGGTGCCGAAGTCATTCGCATGATGGCAGCGTATCTGGGGCGTGACGGGTTCCGTAAAGGCATGGATCTGTATTTCAAGCGACATGATGGCACGGCGGTTACCTGTGATGATTTTGTTGCTGCCCTGGCCGATAGCAACGATATTGACCTATCAGGATTTGCCCGCTGGTATGCCCAAGCTGGAACACCGCAATTATCGGTTACGCGGGTGGCAGACGATGCGGCAGCCATAACGCTCGATTTTGCTCAGCACATCCCCGAAACCGCGGCCAAGACACCATGTGACCCAGTGCCAATTCCGGTTAGGCTTGGCTTTCTTGATGCGACAGGACAGCCTGTTGCAACCAGCCTGACTTCGGGTGGGGTGCTTGCTGACGAGCATGTCATTCTGATGGATGGTGCACAGCATCGTCAGGCATTTTATAACAGTTCGGTGATGGACAGTAACGCCGTATTAACACCAAGTCTGCTTCGTAATTTTTCGGCACCAGTGGTGTTGGAGGACGATCTGAGCACGACCGAACGCCTGCATATCATGGCGCAGGATACAGACCGTTTTAATCGCTGGGATGCAGCACAAACACTGGCGGCAGATGCAATCATTGCCGCGGCGACAGGCGGCGATAGGCTGGATGCCGATGCGGCGGCTTTGTCGGGTGCCTATGGTAAAATTCTGAATGAAGATGGTCTGCTTGATGCGTTTAAGGCCAGCATGTTCGCCTTGCCGGGCATATCGGTGCTGGAAAGCTGGCTTAAGCCCGCTGATCCGGTGGCTTTGTATCATGCACGAAGACGCTTGCAGGCGGCACTTGGACATGGGCTGGCAGATAATATTGCCGCATGCCTCGAAGACAGCTCACGCCAAGAGCTTCAGGCTAGTAGTGGTGGGCGGGCTTTGTTGAATGCCTTGCTTATGCTGGGCGTTGCGGCGTCAAGCACACAGGCTGAAGATGTTGCGGCCGCACAGGTGCATGACAAAAATATGACATTATCGCAAGGTGCTGTTATGGCATTGAATAACAGCCTATCTTCAGCGCGCGATGTCGGGCTTTCTGTCTTTCATGATCGTTGGCAGGATAATGCCCTGGTCATGGAAAAATGGTTCCAAATGGAATCGATGTCGGTTGTTGGTGGCACGGTGGATCGGCTCAAAGCATTGATGCAGCATCCGTCTTTTGATCCTAATAATCCGAATAAATTACGTGCGGTGCTGGGGGCGTTTATGTCTGGTAACCCTGTGCATTTTTATGCTGAAGATGGTTCAGGCTTTGATTTTATTGCAGATTGCCTGATTGATATTGATGGTCGCAATCCACAAATTTCAGCGCGGATGGTGTTACCGCTGACCCGCATGTCTGCCTATGATGATCGCCGTAAAGCACAAATGATTGCAGCTTTGCAGCGTGTAAATAGAGCAAAACCATCAAACGATCTTGCTGAGATTGTTGAAAAGGCGCTGGCCGCCAATAGTTAAAGCCTGATTTAGCGTTGCAGAAACGCAGGTACGTGGCCTGTGGCCTCAAGCGTATCACCTTGGCAATCCGGTGGTGATGGTAATTCGTCTTTGGTATTGCCGTTACGTGGTTTCTGACGTGGCTCTTTGGTGTTTTGACTTTTTGACTTGGCTGAAGAAGCTGGTTTTTTGTCGGCCTGTGCCGCGTCTGGTTTTGCATCTTTAGCAGCAGGTTTCTTGCCACGGGTTGCAGGCTTTTTATCAGCGTCTTTGGCGGCAGATGTTTTGGTGTCAGGCGTTTTGGTGTCTGATTGGACGCCGCCAGCATCACCAATAAGCGGGATAGTTTTACCAATCAGGCTTTCGATAGCACCAACATAGCGTTTGTCATCTTTGCCAGCGGCAATGGTGAAAGCGCGGCCAGATTTTCCCGCACGACCTGTTCGACCAATCCGGTGGACATAATCTTCGGCGCTGGTTGGCACATCAAAATTGAACACATGACTAAGGCCAGCTATGTCAAGGCCGCGCGCGGCAACATCGGATGCGATCAGCAGGGGCACTTCGCCCTTTTTGAATTTGTCCAACGCCTCAAGCCGGGCTGATTGGGTCATGTCGCCATGCATTGCAACTGCCGAAAACCCATGATTTGTCAGTGATTTTATCAAGGTTGATATATCGCGTTTCCGGTTACAGAAAATCACCGCATTTTTAACGGTTTCGCTACGCAATAAATCGCGCAAAACAACACGCTTATTCTTGACGTCAGTCCATTGTATATGCTGAGCGACGGTTTCCGCTGTTGATGCAGGCGGTGCAACTTCTATGATTTTCGGGTTGCTGACAAATTTATTGCTGATTTTATGGATGTCATCAGACAAAGTTGCCGAAAAGAACAGCGTTTGACGCAAAGGGGGAAGCAAGCCGACAATGCGCTCAACATCGGGAATGAAACCCATATCAAGCATACGATCCGCTTCGTCGATCACCAGAACCTTGACATCATTCAGCATAACCTTGCCACGTTCAAAATGGTCAATCAGGCGCCCCGGCGTGGCGATCAGCACATCAACACCTTTAACAAGCGCGGCATTCTGATCGGCAAAACTGACGCCACCAATTAAAAGCGCCATGCTGAGTTTATGATGCGTGCTGAATTTTTCAAAAGATTCGGCAACCTGGGCAGCAAGTTCGCGAGTTGGTGCCAAAATAAGAGAGCGAGGCAAGCGCGCTTTGGCACGACCAGATGCCAGTATGTCGATCATTGGTAATGTAAAGGAAGCGGTTTTACCCGTGCCAGTCTGAGCAGAGCCCAAAATATCACGTCCCATCAATACAACCGGTATTGATTTTTCCTGTATAGGTGTGGGGCTTTCATAACCTAATTCGGCTACAGCCTGACTAAGCTCATCACTGAGACCGAGGTCAGAAAATTTCAAGGACAACTTCCTTTGAACATTTATAATGCGAGTTGGGTATGCAACCTAAAATTCTGCTACCAAACTATCTGTGGCGGTGATACAGAGTAAACACCGCAAGGTCAATCTTTCATTCAGACAAGCCAGATTATATGACGCGATTTACCCCTGTTTTCATTCCTGGTTTGTTATGTACTGCCGATTTGTTTTCTGCGCAGCTTGACCGTTTTTCTCCTGTTTACCAGACGCTACAAGTGGCTGATACGACGCAGGATGACAGCATTGCCGATATGGCGATGCGGGCACTTTCCATGACAGATGGCATGCTTGTGCCCGTTGGTTTGTCGATGGGGGGATATGTTGCCATGGAAATGGCACGGTGCGCACCTGACCGTATGGCTGGGATGGCGCTTATGAATACCACCTGCCGGATCGATAGTGCGGCACATCGCAAACAGCGTGAACAAGCTATCAATTTGGCGCAAAGTGACCGTTTCAAAGGGGTGACACGGCATCTTCTGCCGCGATTGCTGTCGCCAGATGCGGTGAATGATCCGCATATTGCCAATCGCGTTCTGAAAATGGCTGACGATATTGGGCGGCAAACATTCATCCAGCAACAAACAGCGATCCTTGGTCGGGTAGATCAAAAAGATACGTTGCGGGGGTTCGATCACCCCATGTTGATTTTATGTGGCACGCTGGATGTGCTGACGCCGCCTAGTCTTTCCGCTGAAATGGCTGCGCTTTGTCCCCATGCCGATTACAGCCTGCTGACAGGCATTGGACATTTGTCGTCAATGGAAGCTGAAAGTGCGGTTATTAATGCGTTGCAGATATTGTTTGATAAGGTCGATGCGGTGGTTGATATACGTTAAACGTCAAGATTGGCTAGCGCATCTTCGGCATGATCGCGGATATAACCAAAGCGCAGTTCTGCCTTTTTGCCCATCAATGTGTTGACCAGTTGATCGGTATTGCGACGCAGATCAGCACCAATGCTGTCACGTTGCGGCAATTCAACTTTTAACAGGCGTCGGCTTGCCGGATTCATGGTGGTTTCCTTGAGCTGGGCAGGGGGCATTTCACCAAGTCCCTTAAAGCGGCTAATGTCAATCTTGCCGCGTTTGTCAAAGCCCGTTTCCAACAATGTGTCACGCTGGGCGTCATCTAGCGCATACATTGTTTTGCCACCTTGATTAATACGATAAAGCGGGGGCTGTGCAAGATAGAGCCGCCCTGCTTCGATCAATTGCGGCATTTCACGATAAAAATAGGTCATCAGCAAAGCAGCAATATGCGCGCCATCAACATCGGCATCTGTCATTATGACAACACGCCCATAGCGCAGATCATCGACTTTGAAATCCTTGCCTGGCCGCACACCAAGCGCCAGCGCCAGATCGGATAGTTCCTGATTACCACTGAGCTTTTCAACGGTTGCGCTGGCGACATTCAGAATTTTACCACGTAAAGGCAAGACAGCCTGCGTTTTACGGTTACGTGCCTGTTTTGCCGAGCCACCTGCCGAGTCCCCCTCGACAAGGAATAATTCGGTCAGATCGAGATCGTTTGATGTGCAGTCAGCCAACTTGCCAGGCAGACGCAGACGGCGTGTTGCCGATTTACGCGCAACTTCTTTTTCCTTTTTACGCCGCTTGCGTTCTTCGGCACGTTCGATAGCTGCCTCAAGCAGAAAATTGGCGCGCGCTGAGTCGGCGGATAGCCATTGTTCAAAGCGATCACGCACTGCCTGTTCGGTCATGCGGGTCGCATCAGTCGAGACAAGCCGGTCTTTGGTCTGGCCCTGAAATTGGGGTTCACGCAAGAATACCGACAGCATGACACCAGTATTGGCCAGCACATCATCGGCGGTCAGATCGGCAGCTTTGCGGTTGCCAGCCAGATCACCGTAATTACGCAAAGCGCGCACGATTGCCTGACGAAAGCCGGTTTCGTGCGTGCCGCCCGATGGCGTTGGCACAGTATTACAATAGGAATGGAAAAAGCTGTCTTCGCCTGCGCCAAGCCAGTTGATCGCCCATTCAAATTTCTGGCCGTCAAGTTCGGCAAGCTCGGCAAATGGCGTCGAAACCATCAATGCCTTGTCGCGTGTCGCGTCATTCAGATAATCGGCAAGCCCGCCCGGATAATGCAGAACGGCCTCGGCAGGCACCGGATCATTTTCGGCCAGCAAGGCAGGGTCGCATTGCCACCTGATTTCAACGCCAGCAAACAGATAGGCCTTTGATCGTGCCATCCGGTATAAGGTAGAGGGGCGGAAATGTGCCTTTTCACCAAAGATTTCGGTATCGGGCGTAAAGGTCACTGTGGTGCCACGCCGATTTGGTGCGCCGCCAATTTCTGTCAGAGTCCCTAAAGGTTTGCCACGGGAAAAAGACTGCTGATACAGCTTTTTGTCACGGGCGATTTCAACCATCAGCGCGCTGGATAGCGCATTCACTACCGATGCGCCAACACCATGCAAACCACCAGAGGTCGCATAGGATTTGCCGGAAAACTTTCCCCCCGCATGCAAGGTGGTCATGATCACCTCAACCGCCGATTTATCGGGAAATTTGGGATGATTGCCAGTTGGCATGCCGCGGCCATTGTCACGGATTGACAAGGTGTTGGCCGCTTGAAGATGAAAATCGATCCGGTTGGCATGCCCCGCCACCGCTTCATCCATCGAATTATCCAGAATTTCAGCCGCTAGATGATGAAAGGCGCGTTCGTCAGTGCCGCCAATATACATGCCTGGCCGGTGGCGCACCGGTTCCAGCCCTTCAAGCACCTCAATATTCGACGCATCGTAATTGTCATCAGATGCCGCATTGCCAAACAGGTCAGACATATTCATCTCATATCAGGTTAAAACAGGATGCGGTAGGCCGCCATCTGCAAGATTATCCATGTGTACCGTATGTTGGGATGAATATAAAGGCCTACCGCCATATATTGCGGTCGTGGGGTTAACGTTTTTTTAAAATTTGGTTGCTATTCTGAATGCGAAAACAAATTTCAGGGGGACTAAATGTCATTTAAGCAACAATTTGGTGCCGTGGCGGCATTATTTATATTGGCCGGGTGTGCATCTGAGTCAGCCAGCATTGATATTTCCGGTTATGCACCAGTGATCGATGTCAAAGGGCAGGGCTATGATGTAGCTACATATCATCAGGATCTGGATGAATGCCGGATGTTGGGAATGCGGGTGCAGGCAACTTATGAAGCACAACGCAAAAAGGAAATTGAGGAAGCCCAGAAATCGGCACTGATTGGCGCATTGGCTGGAGCCGTGATTGGACAAGTTGTTGGTGATACAAATGATTATCACACTGGCCGTTCGGCAACTGCAGGGGCAATTTATGGCGGTGCGATTGGCGCGGCGTCAGGTGCCAGTAACATTGACTATTCAAGAACTATTGCCAAATTTGGCCCAACGGGAGTTGTTGACAGATGCATGAATGACCGAGGCTATAAAATCCTATCTGCCGAAGGCTTTGGCGGGGGGTGATGCTAATGTGCAAGTTTGTAAGTCTGTCTAAAGTTATTGTGATAGGTTTGGTTGCTTTTTCGAGTTCGGCAATCGCTGAGGTATCTATCCAGACATATAAAGATTGGCAAGTTAGGTTGATCGTTGATGATTTTACCGATGAGGAGAGGGTTGTCCTAAACACAATTGTCGATGATGTTGAAGATGATTTTTCACGAAAACGTGGAATTGTTCTCATTGGTTCACAGACTATGCAGCAGAAAACAAATGACATGCTTGTGATCAAATGTGACAAGGCAAATACCAAGCCTTATGTCGTTATTCTTACCAACAAGAAAATAAACGGTGATGGCACGCGCAATATTGAATATCGAGTGGATAAAAGGTCACCACAAAAGACATTAATGAAAACCAATGAGAACTATTTGATGCTGTATAATCATCGAAAAGCTAGCCAGTTTATAAATAACATTAGATCAGGAAAACGGCTCATTGGTCGCTCTAGTGATAGAGAGGCAGGATATATCAACTTCAAAATTCCAATTGAAGGGTTCAGTGATATTGAAGATGAACTATATCGATATTGCAAACCATATTAGGAAGTGTTTCTTAAACAAAGGCTTCCAATTCAGATATTTGTGATAACAGGAAATTGGGTGTCGGCAATCAACTACACTAGATCACACCTGCCACGTTTTTTTCAATTGCTTCTGCGAGATGTTCGCCTTGAAACCTAAAGTTCAATCGGTCGCTCTCAAGGTCTGTCTTGTTACGTTTGTCAGGTAATGAGCAAATTGCGCTGTTAACACCGACGAAATACTCAACTTTGCTTTTTCCTGATCGGCTTATAGCTAGGGTGTCACCATGTCCTGAAACCGCGTTTATCTTTCCAAGTTGATATTCTAGACTTCTCGATGATCCGAAGAAAACCAGTCGTTTGGACGTGATGGATAATTCTCCAATATCCAACTCTTTAATTTCTTCTTTGGATGCCGACTGGAACCCTCCAGTTCTAAGCCAAATGCCCCGAGCAACTCTCAATGAGATACCCTGACTTACACCTTTGCGTCGGACAACCCTCTCTTCGCAATATGAGACTGAGGGAAGGGAAAATATCAGTTTTTCGTTTTTCTTTAAGATTAAACTGGTTTCGAAATGATGAGCAATATTTCCCTGTGCGAGATGGTCTAGGATTTCGTGTTTTTCTTCCTCACTCAGTAGGCCAGAGTCATCATTATGACTATCGTCCAATTCCTGCTGTGAGTTAGAAAAAATCACTTTGAGCAACATGACGCAAAAAATTACTATTCCCGCAAGTAGTAGCTCTTCCATAAAAACTGCTCCATTTTGTGTTTGGTTTGTTGATAAAAACACAAAAAGGTTAATTTTTAGTTTTACCCAAACAAAAAACCCCCGGAGCGCGTAAGCGATCCGGGGCTTTCGTTCAGGTTGTTTATTCTGCGTAGGGCAGAAATTAGTATGAGTAATACATCTGGAATTCGACTGGATGCGGTGTGTGCTCCAGCGCGATGACTTCTTCCATCTTCAACTCGATATAGGCATCGATCTGATCGTCGGTAAACACGTTACCCGCGGTCAAATAGGCGCGGTCAGCGTCAAGTGACTCAAGGGCTTCGCGCAATGATCCGCATACTGTCGGAATCTGCTTTAGCTCTTCGGCAGGCAGGTCATATAGATCCTTGTCCATGGCATCGCCCGGATGAATCTTGTTCTGAATACCGTCAAGGCCAGCCATCAGCATAGCCGAGAACGCCAGATACGGGTTCGCGGTGGCATCCGGGAAACGGACTTCGACGCGCTTGCCATTTGGCGAATTCACATGCGGAATACGGCATGATGCAGAGCGGTTCTTTGACGAATAGGCCAAAAGCACAGGTGCCTCATAACCCGGGATCAGGCGCTTGTAGCTGTTGGTTGACGCGTTGGTGAAAGCGTTCAGCGACTTGGCATGTTTGATGATGCCGCCGATGTAATAAAGTGCGCTTTCAGACAGATCAGCATAACCATTGCCAGCAAATAAAGGCTTGCCATCTGACCACAGTGACTGGTGCACATGCATGCCCGAGCCATTATCGCCAGCGATCGGCTTTGGCAGGAAGGTTGCGGTCACGCCATAGGCATGGGCAACCTGATGCACGGCATATTTATAAAGCTGCATATTGTCAGCTGTTTCCAGCAAGGTGCCGAATTTCACACCAAGCTCATGCTGTGACGGTGCCACTTCATGGTGATGTTTTTCAACGCTAACACCCATGCCAGCCATAACGGTCAGCATTTCGCCGCGAATGTCCTGGCCACTATCAAGCGGGGGTACCGGGAAATAACCACCTTTAACGCCAGGGCGATGCCCCATATTGCCTTCAGGGTAATCGGTGGCACTGTTGTAAGGGCCCTCGACCGAGTCAACCTGATACATGGCACGGTTCATTGATACGTCGATTTTAACATCTTCAAAAATGAAGAATTCGGCTTCTGGACCAAAAAAAGCGGTATCGGCAATGCCAAGACCCTCCATATGAGTCAAAGCGGCTTTGGCTGTACTACGTGGGTCACGTGAATAGGCTTCGCCTGAACCTGGCTCAAGCACGTCGCAGAACAGTGCCAAAGTTGGCTGGGCAAAGAATGGGTCGATATAAGCACGATACAGATCTGGCATCAAGGTCATGTCAGACTCATTGATGGCTTTCCAACCCCCGATTGACGAACCGTCGAACATAAAGCCTTCGGCCAAAGTTTCTTCGTCAATTGTGTCAATGTGCTGGGTTACGTGCTGCATTTTACCGCGCGGGTCAGTAAAGCGAAGGTCAACGTAGGTAATATCATTTTCACGGATCATTTCCATGATAGCTTTTGCGTCAGACATACTGGTATCCTTTCATGTCTTTGGGTCATTTGCCTGTGGATTGTCATAAGGCAAAATTGGTTTTGATCCGGCGAGATAGCCCGCCGGCGTTTCAATTAGGGTTAAACAGCGTCGCCGCCACGTTCACCGGTACGGATTCGGATGGCTTCGTCGATTGTCGAAATAAAGATTTTGCCGTCACCGATACGTCCGGTCTGGGCAGCTTGCTGGATGGCATCAACAACACGCTCAAGCATGCTATCTTCGATTACCACTTCGATTTTTACCTTGGGCAGAAAATCCACGACATATTCAGCACCGCGGTATAATTCTGTATGTCCTTTTTGGCGGCCAAATCCTTTGGCTTCAAGCACGGTTATGCCCTGAATGCCAACCTCATGGAGCGCTTCCTTAACCTCGTCCAGCTTGAACGGTTTAATAATCGCTTCGATTTTTTTCATAATGCAGCTTTCGGTTTTCAACCTGCCAATATGATCGGCTTGTTGGTATGTTTGTCAGTTAGTTACGTATCTGTAATCTGTTTTACAAATGCATCCAGATCATCACCCACACAAATCACAATCTTAGTTTAACATGATCATAACAAGACCAGCGTTAGCCGTGACAGGTGCGTGATAGCTGATTTTAAGGAAAATGCCACTACAATAAGCAGGTTGCTTAAATTTTGTGCAAAGTTGGCTTTGGAGGCATCACCTAAGCTTTAGGTGAATTTGCGGAAAAAGCGTGTGCGATCAAACATATCTTCAAGGTTTTCCATGCGTGTGCGCGTGTTTGGCCAGATTCGCTCTTGAATTTCGGCAATCATAATCTCAAGCAATAGAAGATTAGTGACTGACGAATCCCATGCTGATGGCACAGCGATCTGGTTGGTAAAGCTGTATGTGGCAAATTTACCTACGGGCGATCCCCATTGATCGGTGAATAGGACAATTTTGGCGCCTTTTTCAGCCGCGATCTCGGCAAGTTTCAAAGTGCTGGTTTCATAGCGTCTGATGTCGAAAATAATCACAACATCATTTTCATTCACATCAAGTAGATAATGTGGCCATGCGTTTGAAATTGACTGGATATGCGTCACATCAGGTCGGATGACCTGAAGATGCAGAAACATATAATCAGCCAAAGCCCGTGTTATACGTCCCCCAACGATAAATACCCGGCGTTTGGTATCTGCAACAAGCGCGCATGTTTGGTCAAAGGTTTCGGTATCAAGTTGGCCAAGTGATTGGCTGATATTGCTGATAACCGCGTCGGTAAAACGGTTCAAGATATGCCCAGTTGGTGCTTTTTCGGCCCATGTTTCGCGTTTGGTAATCGGATCGGAAATCTTGGCCTCAATTTCCATGCGGAGGGCTGCCTGAAAATCGGGAAAGCCAGAATAATTGAGCTTTTGAACCATGCGGGCAACGGTTGGTGTTGACACATCCGCACGTTTGCCAAGCGTGGTGATCGTCCCAAGACCCGAAGCCGGATAATTTTCCAGAATACAGGATGCAAGCTGTCGCTCGGCGCGTGTCAGATTGTCAAACTGGCTTTTGAGTCGCTCAGCTACGGTGAGATAATCAGTGGTCACATTCTGCCTCCAAATGTAAATTACAACACATTGTAGGTAGATATGAAGAAATTTTTTCAGTAAATTTCTTGACAGGTTGCATGAAGATGAAGAATTATCTTCATACAGGAGTTGCGCAATGGTTTTGCCCAATAACATTTTTGCAGAAGATGCCATGCAGGCTGCCACGTTGGTAAACCCGCAAGCGACATCGTCTGTGCTTCTTGTTTGTGAGCATGCGTCAAATTTCATTCCAGCTGACTATGCGATGCTGGGTCTGCCAGAGGATGCCAAGCAAAGCCATATTGCATGGGATCCGGGTGCACTGGAACTATCCTGTCATCTTGCTGATTTGCTTGATGCGCGTCTGGTGCATAGCAATATATCGCGGCTCATTTATGATTGTAACCGTCCTCCCAAGGCGCTTGACGCGATGCCCGCGTCAAGCGAGGGCAGGGTGATTCCGGGCAATGAGAATATCGACGACAATGAACGAGCGCGGCGTATTGCGTGGTTTTATGATCCTTTTAAGACATTGTTGGCTGATACAATTGCATCGATGCCAGATAAGCCGATTCTGGTCACGATTCACAGCTTTACACCAATTTATAATGGTCAAGCACGTGATGTTGAATTTGGTATTCTGCATGATAGTGACAGCCGCCTTGCCGATCTCATGCTTGAACATGCATCAACTCATACAAAGCTGAATGTTATGCGCAATAAACCCTATGGCCCACAGGATGGCGTTACGCACACGCTAAAGCAACATGGCGTAAACAATGGCTGTCTGAATGTGATGCTGGAAATCAGTAACGTGCTTTTGAGTAGTGATTCCAAACAGAAAGAGATTGCCAGCATGATTGCGGCTTTACTTAGTGATGCCCTTGGCAAACTTGATAAAAATGAGGTGGCCGCATGAGGGGGAGTATTGCTGTTATTCTGGCCAGAGATGACGTTTGTTTGTGATGAATTGGTCTTAAGTGACCGCAAACACGATGTTGAAAATTAAGTGACTTTGAAAATATTTAACAACCAAAGAGGAGAAGAAAATGAAGAAAATTACCAAAAGACAATTTCTAGGTGGTTCGGCTGTTGTTGGCGCAGCAGCCACGTTGGGCGCTCCGGCGATCCACGCGCAACAGGCCATCAAATGGCGTTTCCAAACTTATGCGGGAGCGGCACTAGGTGAGCATGTAACAAAGCCGGTTATTGACAAGATCAATGAAGCTGCCAAAGGCGAGCTTGAAATTGAGCTTTATTATGCCGATCAGCTGGTGCCAACTGGCGAATTGTTCCGTGCTTTGCAGACGGGTACCATTGACGCTGTTCATTCGGATGACGATTCAATGGCATCTCCAGCTGAAGTGCGTGTGTTCGGTGGATATTTCCCAATGGCAACACGTCATGCACTGGATGTACCAGTTCTGTTTAACCAGTATGGTCTGGCAGATATCTGGACCAAGGCCTATGAAAAGGTTGGCGGCGTTAAGTGGCTGTCAGCCGCAGGTCAGGACCCGTGTAATTTTAACACAAAGAAAGAAATCACCAGCCTTGCCGATCTTGATGGTCTGAAGCTTTACACCTTCCCGACTGCTGGTCGTTTCCTGAGTCAGTTTGGTGTTGTGCCAGTATCGATTCCTTATGAGGATACTGAAGTGGCGGTTCAGACAGGCGAGCTGGACGGCATGTCATGGTCAGGTATCACCGAAGATTATACTGTTGGATGGGCGGATGTTACTGACTACTTCCTGACCAACAATATTTCAGGTGCTTGGATTGGATCGTTCTTTGTCAATGAAAAGCGTTGGGCTGATCTGCCGGAGCATCTGCAAAGTGTAGTCATGTCGGCAATTGAGAGTGGACATCATTACCGTAATCAGTGGTATTGGGGTGGTGAAGCCAAGCTAAGGGCAACAGGCACCAAGCTTCAGCTTCGCTCTATTCCACAGAATGAATGGCGCCAGGTTGAAGATGCTGCCGATAAATTCTGGCAAGAAATCTCAGAAACTGGAGAAACCGCCGAAAAGATTGTTAATATTTTCCGTGATTATCGGAAAGTTATTAATTCGGCCGGTATTCCATATTCGTTCTCATAAAATATCTGCTACGCTCACTAAGTCTGCATTGTCAGGCTTAGTGAGTTTTTCATTATCTAAGGTCAGAGCCAGTGCATCTACTCCATTCTTATGTCGCGACGATAGACAAGCTGAATTATAGGTTTGGCCGTTTTGCGATGTATCTGTTGCTGGTCATGCTGGCTATTTTATTCTGGTCATCTATTTCAAAAGTATTTTTCCGCCCTTCGCTATGGACGCTTGAGTTAGCGCAGTTTGTCATGGTCGGTTATTATATGATTGGCGGCCCATATTCGATCCAGATGGGCAGTAATGTGCGCATGGATCTGATCTATGGGCGCAAAAGTGATTACGAAAAGGCATGTATTGACGCGATCACCGTCATTTGTCTTTTCGTGTTCTTATGTTTTCTTTTATATGGTGGCATTAACAGCCTGTCCTATTCATTACAATTTAGCGAACGAAGCTATTCAGCGTGGCAACCCTATATGTGGCCGGTCAAACTGGTCATGGTCGTAGGGATTGTTTTGATGTTACTACAATCCGTTGCAGAGTTTTTCCGTGACATTATCAAAATCAAATCATTAAAAAATGACGCATCAAAGCATGATTCATCAGATCATGTGGGAGACGCATGATGTCTTACGAAGCGATTGCCATATTAATGTTCTCGTCGATGATGTTGTTGTTGATGACCGGGCAACGGGTTTTTGCCGCGATCGGGTTTGTAGCTGTTGTTTCGGCCTTCTTCCTTTATGGCACTGGTGGGTCGGAGCTTGGGTTTACCGCGTCGATGAAATTGATGAAATGGTACCCGCTATTGACGCTGCCGATGTTTGTTTTCATGGGCTATGTGATGTCGGAAAGCCGTATCGCCGATGATCTGTATCGCATGTTCCATGTCTGGATGGGCCCCATAAACGGTGGCCTAGCAATAGGCACAATTGCCCTGATGGTATTGATTTCGGCGATGAATGGTTTGTCAGTGGCGGGCATGGCCATTGGTGCAACGATTGCCTTGCCGGAATTGCTGAAGCGTAACTATGACAAAATAATGATTACGGGTGTCATTCAGGCTGGATCATCATTGGGTATTCTGGTGCCGCCGTCGGTTGTGCTGGTATTATATGCGATGATTGCGCGTCAGCCTGTCGGGCAATTATGGCTTGCGGGTGTGTTTCCTGGATTGCTGATGGCATTTCTGTTTATTGTCTATGTTGCGGTCAGATGCCGGTTGCAACCGCATCTGGGGCCTGCGCTGAAAGACGACGAACTGAATATCCCAATGGCTGAGAAAATGCGTCTGTTGCGGGCAGGTTTGCTTCCGGTCTTTATTTTTGTGACGATGATGGTTCCGTTTGTAAATGGCTGGACCAGTCTGGTGGAAAGCTCGGCTCTTGGTGCCGTATCGGCGTTTGTCGTCGCGTGCCTTCGTGGGCGGATGTCGCGCGAGGTTTTTGAAAATTCAATGCGCAAAACATTGGGTATTTCATGCATGTTCATGTGGATCATTCTGGCGGCCCTGGCTTTTGGTGCGGTCTTTGATGGGTTGGGTGCCGGACGCGCATTGGAAAATCTATTTGTTGGTCAGCTAGGTTTGAACCCATGGGTGATTATCATTCTGATGCAATTATCTTTTTTGCTGATGGGGACGTTTCTGGATGATACGGCGATGCTGGTTATTGTGGCGCCGCTTTACGTGCCGCTGGTCAAAGCTTTGGGATTTGATCTTGTGTGGTACGGGGTGCTTTATACAATTACCTGTCAGATTGCCTATATGACGCCGCCATTCGGGTATAATCTGTTTTTGATGAAAGCGATGGCACCGCCTAGTATCAGCATCATTGATATTTACCGGTCGGTCATCCCATTCGTATTCGTGATGGTGTTGGCTCTGATTATGGTCATGGTGTTTCCAGAAATTGCGCTGTGGTTACCAGACTATGTCTATAATAAATAAATCGATCACTATGCCAGTCTGATTGTGTGGCATTTGAAAAGGGAATAACAGCTTATGAAACCTAATCTATCCTTTGACGCGTTAAAAAAGCAGGTTGCCGACGGACAAATTGATACAGTCATTGCCGCCTTTCCAGATATGCAGGGACGTTTGATGGGTAAACGGTTTCATGCGCAATATTTTGTCGAAACCGCATGGGAAGAAACGCATTGCTGTAATTATCTTGTCGCGACCGACATGGAAATGGAGACAGTCGAAGGCTATAAGTCAACAAGCTGGGAGTCTGGCTATGGTGACTACATTATGCGCCCCGATATGGATACGTTGCGCTTGACACCTTGGCTTGATGGAACGGCATTGGTGCTGTGTGATCTGCTGGATCATCATACGCATGATCTGGTGCCGCATGCGCCGCGTTCGGTATTGAAAAAACAGCTGGCAAGACTGGCCGATTACGGGCTGAAAACAGCCAGTGCGACCGAACTGGAATTTTTTGTGTTCCGTGAAAGCTTTGATGCGATGCGCGACAAAGGCTATCGCGACATGACCCCGATCAGCGCCTATAACGAGGATTATCATATTTTCCAGACCACCAAGGAAGAAGGACTGATGCGCCAGATCCGGAATGGGTTGTTTGGTGCAGGTGTGGCGGTTGAAAACACCAAAGGCGAGGCCGATGCCGGTCAGGCGGAAATAAATATCCATTATTCGGATGCTTTATCGATGGCGGATACGCATGTGCTGGTCAAAAATGCGGTAAAGGAAATCGCCTTTTTAAATGACCGCGCGGTAACGTTTCTGGCCAAATGGCATCATGATGCGGCAGGGTCTTCCAGCCATATTCACCAGTCATTATGGACCGAGGATGGTAAGCCAGCCTTTTTTGATGAATCCGCTCCAAATGGCATGTCCGAATTGATGCAACATTATCTGGCGGGTTTGCTTGCCCATGCTAGTGAAGTTACCTACTTCCTGGCGCCTTATATCAATTCCTACAAGCGCTTTGCCAAAGGCACCTTTGCACCGACTAAGGCGATTTGGTCTGTTGATAACCGTACCGCGGGCTATCGTGTGGTGGCACCCGATACCAAAGGTGTGCGCGTTGAATGCCGTGTTGGTGGATCGGATCTGAATCCGTATCTGGCATTGGCGGCACAGCTAGCCGCCGGACTGGCAGGAATTGATGCCAAACACAAGCTAGAGCCAGAATTTAACGGTGATGCCTATAATGCCGAGTCAGCACGGTCGATCCCTGAAACCCTGCGTGAAGCCACGGCCGCGCTTGATGGGTCGCATATGCTACGTAGCGCAATGGGTGACGATGTGATCGATCACTATGTCCGCGCCGCACGCTGGGAACAGGAAGATTTTGACCGCAAAGTGACGGATTATGAAGTTGCCCGTGGATTTGAACGAGGCTGACATGTCATCATATCTGAAATGTATTTCACCGATCGACGGATCGATTTATACCGAGCGCCCCCTGATGGAAAAGGCGTCAGCCTTTGCGGCTGTCAAACGCGCCAAGCAAGCCCAGAGGGCATGGGCAGCGCGCCCGCTTGACGAACGGGTGGCGATTATCCGCGATGCGGTAGCGCATATTG
>Ga0233432_10002366_pt1 | contig 17544 bp, 16 predicted proteins | sample SI_122_August201_6_FD_179870 | JGI IMG/M metagenome (GOLD analysis project Ga0233432, IMG submission 179870) | Seawater microbial communities from Saanich Inlet, British Columbia, Canada - SI_122_August2016_10_MG | ecosystem: Environmental > Aquatic > Marine > Inlet | place: Canada: British...
TTAGGTTCGACAACATCGCGACGAAGGGTTCGGCGGCGACGAATTTCCTCCGCCACGCGCTGCATACGCTCACGCACTTCTTCGTCAGTTGCCGCTTCCATCGCCTTAGGTTGCTGAACTCGTTGAAGAGTTTGGGCCTGAACTGCGGGAGCCGCCCGTTGAGTCGCTCGCTGAATCGCCGGTCTGGGAGCTTCTTTAAGAGAAATGATATCAGCATCTTTTAAGGTTAATCGCCGAGTCATGCTGCCTTGCCTAACCACGATCGATTCTTCCCCCGGCTGGCTTCCTCTATCGTAATGCGCGAGCGTAATTCCATCTTCAGCCGCATCTTCCTTACTCAACCAATAGCTTTTCTTCGCCTGGGGATCGTACAAGCTTAACCAGGCGACACCGCCAATTTCCACTACGCCATTAAACTCCATCGCATCCAGCGGCGATGCTGCCGTCGTTTTCTGAACGGGAGCCACAATCGTTTGGGAAGGCCGCATAAAAGGAGATTTCGCTTCCTGAGCGAAAGCCGAGCCAATCCCCCCACAAAGCGTTACGAATACCGCCAATATACTAGCTGTCTTCATAATAGTCTCCTTATCGTTTGAACCGTTTACGAGAAACCGAGCTAGACTCGCCGTTACTCTCTTCCGGTTTTGACTTCTTCTTGTCTTTTGTCCTCAAGTCGAATTCGCCTTTTTCCAACAAATCATCCACCTTCCCGCTTATAGGATGTTTACCAATCGCGTCGCGAGCATTCGCATTCGCCTCGTCAGCATCGCGAACGACCTTAGGACGAATAAAGAGCAAAAGCTCTCGATTTTCAAAACCAACAGCCTTGCTTCTAAAGAGATTTCCTAACAGAGGAATTTCGCCCAATATTGCCATACGGCCTTTAGTATCCGACTGTTTACTACGCTGCATCCCGCCGAGAACAACCAGTCCATTACTCTTAACGCTCACAAAAGAAACCATTTGTCGGCTCCCAATAACCGGCTGCTCATTACCATTAACAAGAACCTCTCTATCTATATCATTCACAGATTGATCGATTTCCATCTGAATGATATCATTGGGACCGATCAATGGCTTCACTTTCAACTCAATGGCAATATCTTGGTACTGAACGGTCTCTCGATTCCCATTTAGGCTGTCTGAGACAGTACCCGTCACAACTGGAACCCGCTGTCCTACAGTGAACGTCGCTTCCTTATTGTGCGTCGTCATCAGGTACGGTTTCGACAGAATCCGAACATTACTATTCGTCCGAGCCGCATTCAAGATGGCATCGAAACTCAGGTTCGAAATGATTCCGGTAGTCTTATCAAGATTGAGTGCCACATTACTGGCTCCAATCCCAAAAAGATCCAAGCCATTCAAACCTGTAATGTTCGGTTCGCCATCCGCTTCATTTTGAACGTAACTTCCGCTGATAGAACTCGTACCCCTGTTGGCATCATTACCCAAATTAACTTCTGCTATGATTACTTCGATCAATACCTGCGGGAGCAATACATCGATTTTAGCGATCAATTCCGTCATGAGCTCCAGATCGCTTCGCGTGCCGGAAATAATGAGGGCATTGCTCCGCTCATCTGCTTCGATCGTCATGAAATCGCTGAACTGACTGTCGCGATCCTCCAGCACGGTTCTAACCGCGTTCGCCACTTGCTGTTGCCGTGGTTGAGTCTGGGCATTTTGACGAATGGTATTTTGAGCCGCGCCTTGCTGCCCTGTATTCGTTTGCTGGCGCCCTGTATTTGCACCTGCCTGTGAACGATCACCGCTTTCGGTCGAAGTGGAGCCGCTAACGAAACTACTGAGCAATCCTGCCACTTCGGTCGCTTCCGCATGATTGAGAACGATTACCTCGATACGAGTTGCAGGATCGGCTTTGATATCGAGCTTCTCGATTATGTCATCGAAGAAGACCATATTCGAAGGTTCTGACATGATGATAATCTGATTCGTTCGATCATCCGACGCCAAAGCCGTATTCGAGCCGAATAGAATCTGGTTAGGAATCGCACCTTCCGCAGCTACTGCTGCAATCGCTGGCTGCAATCGAGCCGCTTGATTAACCCCACCCCCTTGCGTCCGAGCCTGCGCGCGATTATTATTCGTATTCGAATTTTGGTTATTGTTTTCTCCGAAATTAGTCCGAGCGGCATCGATTAATCCTTGGATCTGCTGAGACACTTCGCTGGCCTGCGCAAACTCCAAAGTATAGAAACGCGTCTCCACGTTCAAACGACTCGGTGTATCGACTTCGGAGACAACATACTCGAGCCGCTGCAAATTGCTGATTGTATCCGTGACGATAACCGCATTTGAATTTTGAAAAGGAATGATCGTACTGAACCCCGGGCTCAGGAACTGCTGAATTTGCGTTTGAAAGGTTTGAGAGTCCAAGTACTTAAGGCGAAATAGCTTACTCACGACCTTCCCGCTTGGCGCTCGATCCTTCAAAGACCCGATTTCCAACTCCGGAGCTTCCGTTCGGATAGAGGCAATCGCGACCACCTTCAATAATTTATCCCCCAGAGGAGTAACGCCAATCCCATTTATACTAAGTAAACTCTCTATCGCTAGAATGGCTTCGTCTCGCGTCATATCGCCTCGGCTATCGAAAGTGAATTCCGGCGTTGGCAACGATTGCGGTCGAATGACCGATCGCTCTGTAAGAATCTCTAAATAGTGAAGGACACTGACTAACTTTTCGGCTCTCCATAGGATTCGAACCGTATCGTCTCCGCTCGACACTGCTGCAGCCTGGCTTGGGTCTGCATCTTGTCCAATTACGTTCTGAGAAGTCCCACCCAACAGGAGAACGCACATCAAAGCGATCGCATTAGTTTTTCGTATCCAATTATTCATTTCGTATATTCAATGGACTTCAAATCTAGCTTCACATTCAGGAACTGCGGCGTTCTTGGCTGTGCAATAATACTAATCTGACGGAGGCTAACATAAGGAAGGCTCGACTTGATCTCATTGGTGAAATCTATCAATTTATTGTAGTCGGCCTTATTTATGTTAATCGTGAACGCGTGAAAAGTTAGCGGAATACCTGGAACTGTTTTCGGTGGGTTTGTCTTGAAATCGCTAAAACCGTATTTGCGTATCAAATCGAAAACACTAGCACTAACTGCATCCGCCGATGGAAGCTCATCAAGATTGATACTCTGAAGCATCGCATTGTATTGGGAATCAATATTGGACTGCTCAATAAACCATTGCCCTTGCTCCTCCGCCCGCGCATTCGCAAAACGAATGTTCGTTATAGCCGCCCCATGGCGATCCACCTGAAACGTGAACCAAACTCCAAGCAACGCAGCGATGAATAGAACCGATAGAAATTTCTCACGCATCGAAAGACGAGAAAACCGCAGCCGAAGAAATTGATTCCAATACTGGAACTCGCCAGAAGAATGATTCTTGCTAGCCATTCTTCGCTACCTCCTCGCCTTCGACCGTACGAATAAAAGCATCCTCATTGAAATTCAAAAACACTGTAAACGTAGCCCCTCCTGCGCGACCCTCGAGTTTTTCGATCACCACCGACTCGATTTTATCGAAGCGCTCTAAGCGTGCTTTAAAATTATTCGCCTGACCATTGCTCGTCGCTTCGGCAAAGGCCTTCAAGCTGTTAGGCCCATTGGTCTCAACTCTCGTAAACGTTACTGCATCGCTCATAAAGGGCTCGATTGCTATGAGCATATCGAATGGCTTTAAATCGGAATTCTGAAAATCCTCAAGTTCGAACACCGTCGATTGACGCGACCCGATCATCGCTACCGTTGGCGCTTGTTCTTCATTCCAGCCATTGCGTAGATTTACATAAGCTCGAGAACCTAGCCACGCGAACTCTCCAAAAATCAAAAGCATAAACACAACCGCCATCCCGAGCGCAATCTTCCATATCAAGCTATTTTGACGTTCTTCGAGTTTCGCATGTTCGATACTATCCGGATCGCGAAGATCCATTGTCCATAAAGTCTCGCGCGAAACAATCGTTTCAATCTCGCTGCCATTCTCGGCAGCTTGAAGACGCAAGTGCTGCTTACCGATATAGATATTCGTATTTGTGTTCCAAACACGGACAGTTTGCCCTTTAATCCGATCGCCTAAGCTAATTTTCGCTACATCGACGCCCGCTTCAAAATCCATCAATTGGTCCTCGTCGTCTCGCTCTCTAGGAAACGCTTCGAAGTAACATGGTAGCTCCGACTGACCATCGAACTCAAAATAGGCGATGGAGTTTTCAGAGACTAAGAGAAGCGGACTACCGTCATCATTCTTACCCGCTATCGCCCCGATGCTAAATTCGGGAATAACCGTTTCCTGCTTTCCCCATTCCGCAATAGAACCGCTTTCGAACGAACGACGGTATCCAGAATATAAAAACGCGAACCGCTTTGAATCGTCGATCACATAGCCAAACTGCAGGTGCTCTAATGAAAATGGCGACAAGCTTTCCAACTGCAATTGCACGAAGCCCTCCCGTTCGTCTTCCGCCACGTCCTCGGATATTTCGATACGCCGACAGAAAAACAGCTGACTTGGAGCAGCCATGACCTGCATGGTCAAAGTTCTGCTTTTCTCTAGATTTTGCTGATTCTCAGTCACAACGTATTTCAAATTTTCAAGAGGGACGCACATTATCCATACCTGCCTCCTCCCTAAGCTCAAGGAAAAGGAACGGATACTGAAGTTCTCCGGTTTCACTGTTTTCTGTAGGTTGCCCTTCAGTGCTGATAGTGCCAATCAAACTATAAGCGCTGCCACTTTCTTGAACCGTTACTTTTATCGTTAGAATACTTATTTGATTGGAAATGGGAACCCCTGCTTCAGTCTCCCCTAACACGTCGCTAATTTCTCCTCCAGTAGCAAAGTAATTATCGTCGTCCGTGTCGATTTCCCTATCGATTCCAGCCAAATAGTCGTTCAGCGTTTCAACCTGAATTTCATTGAGCCCAGCCAACGCCTCGAGAGCCAAAGGCGAGGCAGTATTCGCGTTCAAAGCAGTGACTGGGTGGTGAGTAAGCATCTCTGCGAGCTGACTGAAGTAGTGATTCGGAAAGCCAAACTCATCGAAGAAATGCTCTCGAAAACCGATAATCGAAGATAATTCGCTCAGGGAACGCAGTGGCCTGTTCGACGGATGCATCTCCATCTCCGAACTGCTGTATTCCTCCGATTCGCCACCATCAATGCGGGCTTCGTCATTTTCATCGATCCAATCAAGCAACGAGTTGGTTAAGGTTTGGCTCACGTCCAGTTCGAATTCCATGTGATCGAACAGCAAAAACAAAGACCCTTCATCCAGTTCGTTGATCCCAAGTTTCGCCGACTCGTCGAGAAATTCAAAGATCACATTCATCCCTTCCGGCAACTCGACCTGTGCATAATCCAACGGATCCCGCCATCCTTGCGTCGGAGAGAATAGCGCCCCGTCGATCGTTTTGACATCCGCCAATACTGCCACCGCGACTTCGAGCATCGACCAAGCCTGCAGTCGCAGTCGCGTTCGCTCGACGTAGTAGCCCTCTCCTTGCACTTCGACGTGCGCCCGTTCAATGAACTTCGTTAGCACGTAGCTCACTACGATAACCAGTACCAAGACCATCAAAAGAATAGAGCCACGCTTTGAATTAAAAGATCTGTTTGGGGCAATTCGCATCTCTAGAATATCGGTAAGCCGTTAAAAATCGTCGGCAGAACAACCTGTCGTTTCTCCTCCTGTCCCTCGTATTCGAAAACCAATTCGATCCGTTGCGGTAATAAATAGGACCCGTCTGCTTCTTTCTCCGGATCATCCTGTACCTCCCACTCCGCGTCCTCTTCGTCTTCCTCGTAGTCGATATAATAGTATTTAACGCCCGTCACGAAAGGAGAGATGAGCGTCCGGCGCGGCGATTCTTCTTCGAAGTCCTGTTCAAGGCGTGAACGCCAAAGCATAAACAAACCCTCACTCTTTTCGAACTCCAACGAGCACACAACGTAAGGCAAACGCGATTCCGGCCAAACCAACACCCCTGGACTCCTTTCCATTTCAAACGTGAGCAACGACCTATTCCGATACTCCCGGCTACTCCATTCGTACCAGTACACCGGTGTTTGCTCCTCTTCGCCTTGCGGTAATTTCCAACTCGTTGCCTGAATCGACTGCTCTAAAAACCGGGAGACTCCTCTCACATGCTTTTGAAAAAGCCATACATTCGCCCCGCGCCCCCAAAGCTCTCCCATTGAGAAAATAAACGTAGTCGTCGCCACGAGCAAAGTTGCCCCAATAAACACGGACACCATCACTTCCAATAAAGTGAAGCCCTTTCGCGAACGTGCCATTCCATTCCTCAAGCCAAATCGCATATCGTCAATCAAGCCCCGCTTGTTTCTCCAATAAGCGATCCCGCGTTTCCGCTTGGAGCACAGACCGTTCGACCGGATCCGACCAGGTCGGTCGCGTCAGATAATGCGTTTCGACGACTTCTCGCATCTCACCTTTTTCCAGATCGAGAATCTCAACATACAGCGTCAGCTTAAACAAATCAGCCACCAGAGTCGGCTCATATTCGACTCTCCAAGATGCCTCACCGTGGCTTCCCGTAAAAACGTCTCCTCCCTCTTCCAAGTCTTCGATTTCTTGCAAGATGAAGACCTGTTGACGGATCAACGTCAGATCCTGTTCAAAGGCCTGGTCGACTTGGATCGCCCCGAACGCATTGATCACATTTATATACGATCCCGAAAACGCAACCACCGCAATGCCGAAAATCGCCAGCGCCACCATCACCTCGACGATCGTAAAACCTGGGAAACCGCGCCTTGCTTGATCGCGATTCATGAATCCTCCTCCGGAGCGGTTAACTGAGACCCCGTCCAAGGATCAATCTGAAAATCGCTCTGATACTCGCCAATTATCAAATCTACCGAAAAAGGTGTACACGTACCGTCAGGGTAAAACGTAACCGAATCGATTTCCCGTTGAGTAACCAACTCCCCGCGCACCAAACGATAGCCATCTTTAGGCAAGCGTTCATTGAAAATCACGCTAATCTCGACTCCATCGTCAAAACCATCCGTATCCACTTCGAACGTAAACTGCTCGCTGCCTACCGAAACGACAAACGCCTGAGCCTCCTCATCGAAACGTACTACGTGAGGCATCCGCCTAAATACTGCGCTTTGCTTAGCCTGTTCGATAGCTCCCCAAAGTTCGTTTTGCAGAGACTCCAACTCGCCCTGCTTTAGCAGCGAAGTGATATTCCAGACGAAAAGCGACGACAGCATGGTGATCAAGGCAACGGTCAACATCATTTCGATCAGCGTAAATGCCTTTCGAGTATTGTCTCCTTTCATTCCCCTACACATACGATTCATCGGAGTTGAGCTAGCTCCTCGCCACCCAACTCGAATCTTCCCCCCTATCACCGCAAAAACAAACTTCAGACCCTACCAATTCGTGATATCGTCTGCCGATTCTACTCCGTCTTCCCCCAGCGAGTACAGATCATACCCCGACGCATTATGCGTTCCGGGCGAGCGATACTGAAGTTCTTGATTCCACGGGTCCGCTAACGATGCAGCATCCTTAATATAAGGCCCCTTCCAACGACCTTTATCATTTTCCGGACGGTTTAGCAAAGCTCCCAAACCTTGCGCGGTCGTTGGGTAACGCCCCATGTGGATTTTAAAAGTCGTAAGCGGTGTCTCGAACGAAGTCTTCACTTTCATTTCCGCTATCGTTTTCTGGTTACCGCCGAGAATCCCGTCAATATTGAAAACGACGAGCCCAACCAGCATCACCATCAGACCAATTACGAGCATGATTTCAATCAAAGTGAAGCCGTGCTTGTTAGAGTTAATTTTCCGATTCCTTAACGTATCCGTCTTCATTCTTAATATCCTAAACTTATTGATTGTAGGGTCAACGCCTCAAACCCTACTACCTTTTGAACGTGCGATGCAATCCTCGGGTTTCATTTTTACCCGCCTTTTCGAGCCATAAAACTGTAAATCCACCTACCTCTGAATCAAAAGGTAATTTCGACCTACCAACTAGGCAAATCATGCTATTTCAGCTTCTCCCTCTAGGCCTCGAACTTAGGTTAGCAAAATCTGGATATTCACAACCAACAACTTATGAAATTGGCACGCGAAACGCTTTGCACGATGCTTCTTAGAAAATGATCGCATCTAGCAAAGTTACCGAAAAAGCCGAAAACCGTTGGACGCTCATCGTCAAACGCTTTCGAAGTGCATGCGTCCTTTACCGAGAAGGCTGCAACATCGCATCGCGACGCATCATAGAAGACGAACTACCCGAATTGATTCGCGCCTGGATAAAACTGCTCCCCGCCGTGCTCAAAGAAGACGCGAAAGCCGATTTGCGAGACATGTTCACCCGAGAACAATCCATCGTCGATCAAGGCCTCAAACTCCAAGGGATTTTTAAAGAGACTTTAATAAAGAACGTCATTCCCCAAGTTGAAGAACAAGTGGCCGCGAAATACCGCACGCTTTATCTTCAAGAACAACAGGAACGAAAAACCCGTCGTGCAGACGAGGCCCAGGAGGCCTTGAATCCTACTACCTTTCAAACGCGTCCACAAGCCTTCGGACGATCGCGCAAGCGAATCCCTCTAGACGACGTGCAAAACATGATCGACGCCGTCCATGAACAAAAATCCGAAAGCGAGGAAATTGCCGACTCGATCCTATCCCTCGACGAAATCGTCAATACTCTAACCCAAGCCAATATCACCCCCCTTCTCACTCAGGAGAAAGCCATCACAATCCAATAACAAAACAATATCCTGTAAATATGGCGACAGACACCCCAACTCAATCACTAGACTCAAAGCCATCAGGCGTCGCAACCGCGGAACTCGAGAAGCCCAACACCCTTCAAAACCAAACGAAGGTAATAGACAAAGTGCTGCTCGTAGGCCTCGACCTAGGAACCAACACCACTTGCCTTGAATTCGCGAACGTCGAAAATTCTGAAACCGAGCTATCGGAACTAATCCCGTCGCTTGTCGGCTATGCTCGCAGCGGAATCCTCCCAGGCGTCACTCCCGGCAAAGAAACCACTCTCTTCGGAACTGACGCTCTCAAATACAAACTTCACCTTAAGCTCGTCCAGCCGCTCAAAGACGACATCATCGAGGACATGGACGCCGTGCGAGATTACCTCGTGCATCTGAAAGCCAAAACCAACAGCGACGAAAACACCGAAATTCGGTCGGTTATCGTCAAAGCCGATCCCGACAAAATTTCAAATCTCCTCCAAAATATCATCATGACCGGAGGTGGCGGTATGATTTCAGGCATTAACCAAGCACTAGAGGATCTACTTGCCGCAGAGGGATTCGAAGGCTGCAAGGTAGCCTTCGTAGGAGAAACCTTCAAGACGTGTGTAGCCACTGGAGCTTTGGTCGCGGCTCGCCAAGCGGGCGACCGTCAATGACAAACCCTTTTGAGATAGGATAGCAACGGTCTAGGGGTAGACCGCACAAATAGCCACGTTTTGTGGTGCAAGAATAGGATGGCGGGCTCTGGATTAACCGGAGCCCGTCTTTTTTTGCGTTAAATAGCCCCATAAATAACCGCCTCGCTAGGCACTCCTCTGAAGAAACACGAAGGACACTCTTTGATAGCGCAGTCGCCTAAGTTCTTAGCCGAAGCAGCTCTCCCTTCGCGGGAAATACTCCCGCCCCATTAAGTTTCTCTGCAATTACCGCTTAAGAAAAACACACCGCAACCGTAATTCAAGGAAGCAACAAAAAGTTCAAAAACATGAAAAGCGTCGTAATTATAGAAGATCAAACTGCAGTCCGGGAAATGGTTTCCGAGTTCATCTCCATGCTACCAGGCTACGAAGTTGTAGGTGCGTTCGGAAACGGCGAAGAAGGACTGCAAGGATGCATTAAGCTAAAACCGGAAATCGTCATTCTCGATGTCGGCCTTCCAAGACTCAGCGGCACTGAAGTCCTTCGCGGACTTACCTTGCACGTTCCGGGCGTTAGAGTCCTCGTTTTCTCAGGGGAAGCGAGTTCTGCAAACATCCGCGAACTGCTATCCGCAGGAGCTCAAGGACACGTCGATAAGATGGACGGATTCGACGAGTTTAAGAAAGCCCTCGACATCATCTCTGGTGGCGGAACATTCATCGGCCCGAAAATGGCCAGTATGATGCGCTCTCTCATCCTCAACCCGGATTCCAGTTCTAGCGAAATCCCTCTCTCTGATAGAGAGAAGCAAATCCTTCAACTCGTCGCGGAGAGTTATTCAACCAAGGAAGTTGCTGCTCGCCTCAATATCTCGGTTCGCACGGTGGACAACCATCGAACTAACATCATGAGGAAGCTCAATCTCCACGATGTCGCAGCGCTCACGCGCTATGCTATCAAAAACGAGCTCATCTCTTTATAATAACTTTTTCACCTATTTCAAACAACCCGCAATACCATTTCCCTATCTATCGCTCTCAAAAGCCTAGATAGAACACCCTTACAGGTCGCTTCGCGAGCATTCTCGCGAAGCGGCTTCTGGCTGAAAGGAATCAGCCTTTTCAGAAACATCTCCCATGGATGGCAATAAACCAGAATGCTCTAGTGACCTCAAAGCTACCGAGCCCCGAACTATAGGGTTAGGACTCCGTTCGCTTCCAATTTCATCCACCTCCCTTTCTGACCAGTTTCGAAAGGGCCTTCCCGAGCGTTTACCCCCCCGCAGCGACTCTTCGCTTTCCAAACCGGCCATTCCCTTTTCCTCGCCTCCCATAGCCGATTGGAAACTCTTCGCCAATTTAAGCCTTCCGGGTGAAAATGCAGTCTACTCGCTTCATGACGGCAATGGGCGTTTTCTCGAAGCTACCGACGGTTGCCAACGATTGTGGAAAGCCTCTAACGAAGAAATCCAAGGACAAGATATCGCGGATTTCCTCCTACCCAGAACCTCTCTACTGAATTGGCTTCTCGCCATCGACACCGATTCTCAACGCTCGACGTTTTCGGCGACCGCCCTCTTGAAGGGCCAAACATACCTGCCAGTCGAATTGAAACGCATTCCGCTCTTCATCAGCCCAGATCCCAAGCAATCACGCATCGTTCTCAAGAGTGTCGTGGCCGAAGCTACTTTGCCCCAACCTTTACCTGAAGCGCTCACACTGGTTTCCGTTCACTCGCATGACGGAACTTTCACCGAAGCCAACGCCTCTTGGATTCATTGCCTAGGGTTCCTCCAAAAGGAAATGCTAGGTCGGAATTTGGCCGATTTCGCCCATCCGCTCGATCGACTAGCAGCGAAACAATTTCTTGCCGAACTCAACGCAATCGACTCCTCCAGTCGGTGCCTACTTCGATTCGTCGATAGCCTAGGTCGGCAAAAATCACTCCTTATCGAAGGAAACCGGATCCCTGGCGGCAATTACCTTTCGCTCAACGCGAAAGACATGACCCTCGATCGCGAAAACCCCGGTTCCAATCTCCTGAAATTCGGCGTCGAACTCGTGAGAGAAAGTATTGTAATGCTTTCTAAGAGTCCATCTGGATTTCCTATTTGCTACGCTAATCGAGCTTTCGAAATCCTGACCGGGTTCACAGTTTCCCATGTATCCGGACAAGAACTATCCTGCCTAAATGGCTCGAAGACCGACCCAGAATCAATACTTAATATCAATTCCGCTCTCTATGATAATCGGGCAGTTTCAATCGAACTGCTACTCTACCGTAAAAACGGCGACCCCTTTTGGTGCAAAGCAAATTTCTTCCCACTTCGCGACTCTACCGGCAAAACTCACTACTTCGCCGCCGTAATCGAAGACGTCACTCACGAAAGGGAATTAGCCAACGAGCTTGAAAAGAGAAACCGTGAATTAAGCCAGACTCTCGCCACCCTTGAAGAGACCCAGAACACAGTCATCCAACAAGAGAACCTCCGTGCTCTCGGCCAAATGGCGAGCGGCATCGCTCACGACTTCAACAACCTGCTCACACCCATCCTCGGGTTTTCCGAATTGCTGCTCAACATGCCAGCGGAATCCCGCGACAACGATAAGCTCGAATCTTTCCTCAAAAAGATTCAAGTAGCCGCTCAAGACGGTGCCGCCGTTGTCAGTCGCCTTCGCGAATTCTACCAGGCCCACAATGATGAAGACGAAATCTTTTCCGTCATCAATCCGGAAATCCTTCTCGGCCAATTAAAAGACCTGACCGAGCATCGCTGGAAAATTCAAGCCGAAGGACGCGGAGCCAATATCCGCTTCGAGACCGACATCCGGACTGCTCGCTGTATTCGCGGCAACGAATCCGAACTGCGCCAATCGCTCGCCAACCTCGTAATCAACGCTGTCGATGCAATTAAAACGGGGGGAACCATCACGGTATCGGTCAAAGACCTGAAAGATCGCGTCAGTATCGAAGTAAAAGATACCGGCGAAGGGATGCCTGATAATATTCAGGACAAGTGCCTCGACGCATTCTATACGACCAAAGGCCAACTGGGAACCGGCCTAGGACTCTCCATCGTATCCGGAATCGTCAAGCGGCACGGTGGTGAAATCACGATCGACTCGAAAGTAGGCGAAGGAACGGTCATCACAATGAACTTTCCCGCGGTCGAAGCCGATTTTACCAAAGAAACGCTCACTCCCCTTCCTGCTGAACTAGCGCCGCTTCACATCATGCTCATAGATGACGAAGCTATTCTACTCGAAGTCATTTCCGAATTGCTAGGGTCCGGCGGACATATCGTCAGTTGCTTTACGGACCCAGAGCTGGCGATAAAAGATTTTTCGCACAAATCCTACGACCTAGTGATCACGGACCGAGCTATGCCCAGCATGAGTGGCGATCAACTAGCTGCCAAGATCAAAGCTCTAAAACCTGACGTCACGGTTTACCTAATGACCGGATTTGGCGATTTTATAGAAGGAACCGGCGAAAACCCAGACAACATTGATGCGGTACTCAACAAGCCAGTCCCTCTCGATACTCTCAATCGCAAGCTTGCCGAAATGATCTCGAGCAAGACCGCCTAAAGCTATCCAAAATATTTCCTTAAAGGAAAAATCCGCGCTGCTTCTCGCTAATCAAGACTTCGCACCGCTCCATTACTTTTAGAAGATCTTCCCAGGCGCCTCGCTTGTCGCGCTTACTGTCATTGCGAAGCAAATACGACGGATGATAAGTCGGCAACACAGGAATACCTTCAAAGTCCAGCCAAGTCCCTTTGATTTCCCGCAAGCTTCGAAATGCCTCAGCACCGAGCAATCCCTTCGAAGCCGATACACCTAAAGCCACGATCAACTTAGGCTTCACTATCTCTACCTGTGCCTTCAAATAAGGAAGGCAAAATTTCATCTCCTCGATCGTCGGCGAGCGCTTACCATCGCCAGTCGGCGAAAGCGAACGCCAATTCATGATATTGCTAAGATAGACTTGCTCGCGATCGAACCCCATCGCCTTGATCATTTTGGTAAGCAACTGACCAGCATCGCCGACGAACGGCTCTCCCTTCTGCTCTTCCTCTTCTCCAGGACCTTCCCCGCAAAAAAAGATATCAGCATCCAAATCCCCAAAGCCAAAAGCGACCTGGGCCCGCTCAGGAGAGTGCTTAATGCAAACAGGACATTCAAAGACCTGACTCTTCAAGGCTTCCCAGCGTGTACGCTTATCGCCTTCAGGCAACGTAACAACCGGAGGTGTGCGAAATGGCGACGTGCTCAAAAGCGATTTATGCGTCGTCGGAACGACCGGATCATCCTTCAAGATTTGATCGAACTCCTCGGGAGATGCAGAACGGATCCTATCCGGAATCGCAGCCAACGCTCTAGCCGCCTCTTCCTTGGGATCGATTGCCGGCGAAGCGTTCACGCTAGCCAAGGACGCCTGAAGCCCGCGCATTGCTTCGTCGGATACATAGACATGATCCGTGCCTCCTTTGCGAAGGGCCTTCAATTCGTCAATAACGGCATTCAGAGATTCTTTCATCTAGCGATCTTGGTGGGCCAAGATATTTTCCGTGTACTTCGCGAGCAAATCGAATTCCATATTAACTGAATCCCCCGGAGATCGCTCTCCAAGCGTGGTCACCGCCAACGTGTGCGGAATCAACCAAATCGACAATACTAGTCCTTCGACTTCCGCTACCGTCAGCGAAATTCCATCGATTGCCACGCAGCCTTTGTAAACCAAGTAACGGGCAAACGCCTCAGGCGCCTTAATTCGCAACAGCACGTCAGCACCCTTGCTTTGCAGCTCCAAAATCTCGCCCTCACCGTCTACATGACCTGTCAAAAAGTGTCCCCCAACTCGGCCGTCAAACCGCAAGCTCCGCTCCAGGTTAACGCTCGATCCGAAATTGACATTCTTCAAGTTCGTCACTCGACGCGTCTCCTCCAGAACATCGAACTCGACCCCGAACGGGTAAATCGAAACTGCCGACAAACAACATCCATTCACAGCGATGCTGTCGCCTAATTTAACGCCTTCCGGCACGATATGGGCTTTCACTTTCAAACGCCAACCCTCAGCTTCCCGATGAAAGCTCAGCACTTCTCCCTTTTCTTCAACTAAACCTGTGAACATTTCGGGAGAGTTAACCGCATAGTTCCGCAGAAGCGCAATGGATTTTATTTCGCGTTTGAAAACATAAAGAGCCGAGCTAGAAACATTCGCTCCAGCATCGGCTCCAAAATCGATTTTCATCGAATCCGACTAAACCTTAACCGGCACTTCAAATTCCTTGCGATAAGTACGCTTCAACCTGCCATTCGCTTGCTTGAAGCCCTTGCCTCCGACGAATTTCTCCGACTTAGGATCGAATTCGAGCTGGGTACCTTCTCGCCAAAGCTCCTTGGAAAGATCAATGTTCCAATCACCTAGCTGCGCGTCGTAGCGATCATAAGCTTCCTTGAGAACCTCGTCTTTCGCGGCAACCTTAGACATCGCTTTTTCGCTGACTTCCTTTCCTTGAAGGTAAGAAATATTGCCCAAGTGCGCCAAGCAACTCGACTTGTAGGAGCTCTCCAGATGAGCCGCGACGTCGCTTTCCTTCCGGCTGTTAATCGCTCGGATAAACGCGGGGAAATGATCGAAACCGCCATCGCCTTTGAAAGCCTTCATCTTCTTGCCCCTGTTGTCATAAACAATGCCGCCACCGCGACCTCCACGAAATTCACCATCTTCGCATGTGACGATAACGCCAACACGGCTGCCCTTGAAATTCGGCGCGTTGTTCAACTCGCGGTTCACCCACAAGTTACGCGTTTCGAAAAGCACCGGTACGCCTCCCCAATCGAATTGAGAAATGCACATGTTCGGAGTGTCTCCGCCATCATTCCATCCAAAGCGACCGCCGATAGACGACACTTTCATCGGATGGTCAGGATCGCCGAGGACCCAACGCAAAAGATCCAGCTCGTGCGGACCTTGATTGCCCATATCGCCGTTGCCGGTATTGAAATCCCAGTGCCAATCGTAATGAAGCTCCGGACGATAAAGGTCCTGATGCTCTGCAGGTCCGAGCCAAAGATCATAATTAACCGATTTGGGCGGCACGAGCGGCTTGTCTATCTTTCCGATACTCGCCCGGTTGCGATAGCACAACCCGCGAACCATCTTGATCTCGCCGATATTGCCTGCTTGAACCCAAGGAAACGCCTCGTTCAAACCAATGTCCGAGCGATTCTGGAAACCCGCTTGTACGATCCGTCCGTACTTCTTGGCAGCCTTAACCATCTGACGACCTTCCCATACCGTATGGCAAACAGGCTTTTCGACGTAAACGTCCTTGCCAGCCTGACAGCCCCAGATCGTTTGAAGCGCATGCCAGTAATTTGGGGTCGTCAAAACCACTGCATCGATATCCTTGTTCTCAAGCAACTTGCGATAGTCCTCGTAGCGCTCGACTTTGAGTCCGTTTTCCTTGTCGACCTGATCCGCACGCTGGCCAAGGACCTCCGAATCCACATCGCATAACGCGACCAAACGAGCCCCATCCGTTCGCAAAACGTCTTTGATCAAGCTCTTGCCTCGGCCATTCAGACCGATCACCGCGACTCGGATGTCGCCATTTGCCGATTTCGCCCATGATGGCACGATCGCGAATGTTCCAGCCGCGAACGCGGATGTCTTAATAAAATTTCTACGAGATAACATTATAGTTTAGGGGGTTAAAGATTTGCAAAACCAAACACGTGTAAGCAGGTCAGGCAATCGAATTTTTCCGATTCCACCAAAATTCCTTTTAAAGCTTACTCGACCGACTCGGAAACGGACGACGTAGAGCTCACTCTCCTCGCCTCTTAGGCATGCGACTCAAAGCTTCCGCTTCAGTCGCCGCGCCAACATCGCCTTGCTGTTCCATCCACCTATCCAAACCTGTCTTCAATCGATTGAACTCGCCTCGAACCTCCGGAAATTCCGCCAAGTTATCCATACAGAAAGGATCCTCATCCACATCGTATAATTCATATTCCGGACGCTTGCGATAAGCCTCGAAACGTTCGTTGGCAAACGCGTCGCCCGATTCAGCCTGTTCTTTCCAGGATAAGTAAGCTTCCAACTTTCCCGTCACCGTGTTTCGAAACGCGCTTTCGGAGTTCACATTCCAAATCAACCGATATTGATCATCTCGAATCGAACGAATCCCATAAGCCTCCGGTCCGGAATAAATCCCACGAGAGGTCTGAACGCCATAAGCGAATCGATTGGGCGTATAATCTTTCCCCTCTAAAAGACCCTTGAAACTTCTTCCATCGAAATTGTGATCCAGCGCGTTGCCTCCCGCGATCTCAACGATCGTCGGAACCACATCTACATATTGAATCAACTCGCTCGACACGCTTCCCGCCGTCACCTGGCCCGGCCAACGAATTATTCCCGCCGAACGAAGCCCTGTTTCATAACAAGTCCATTTGCAAAATGGAAAATTCGACCCCTGCTCACTCAAGTACAAAAACAGCGTTTCATCACTCTCCCCTAATTCATCCAGAAATCGGATACACTGACCGAGTTGATCGTCCATGTAAGTTATCTCCGCATAATACCGCGTCATCGCCTCGCGCGTTTCCGACGTATCCACCAAATAAGGCGGTATCGAAACCGCACTGGGATCGTACTGCGATGCGTCCCCGCGATTCCAGGGGGTATGCGGTTGATTCGAAGCGAACACGAAACACCAAGGTTCATCCTTGCTATCGCTCAAAAAAGCTTCGACGCGTGCCATATCGAAATCGATTCCATTCTTCCCGGTATCATGCTCGCGCCCTTCCAAATGCTCGAACGGGAACTGCTCTTTCGGCAAAAAGTGACTCTTATTGGCCAGTCCAACCCGATAGCCCAGTTTCTTCAAATAAGTCGGTAAAGTATTCACCCACGGATACACTTCACTATGGTTCGGGTGAGCCCCATTTCGCACCGGATGAATCCCCGAATACAAACTCATCCGAGTTGGCGCACACATTGGAGCTGAATTGAAACACGCATCCAATCGCAAGCCCTCCGCTGCCAATGCATCGATATTAGGCGTCTTAACCACCGGATTCCC
>Ga0233432_10002367_pt1 | contig 17543 bp, 18 predicted proteins | sample SI_122_August201_6_FD_179870 | JGI IMG/M metagenome (GOLD analysis project Ga0233432, IMG submission 179870) | Seawater microbial communities from Saanich Inlet, British Columbia, Canada - SI_122_August2016_10_MG | ecosystem: Environmental > Aquatic > Marine > Inlet | place: Canada: British...
AAATCGAGTTCAATAATGTTGCGTTGTCCATAACGAAGATGTCAGTCAAAACGGCCCGTCCTGTCGATTGTTAAATCGATTGAAATCATAGGCAATATGCCTATACACTAGGCAATCTGCAATTTGGGACGGGCTTGGATATCAATGCGTGATAAGATCGACGAGCAAATACTTGAAGCGCTGCGCAGGGACTCGCGTGTGCCCGTCACCGATCTTTCGAGGAAGGTTGGCCGTTCGCGCACTGCGGTGCAGGCAAGGCTTTCAAGACTGGAGCAAACTCAGCAGATTCTTGGCTACACAATCAAGGAACCTTCGACCGTTGAAACAGGCGGCATAGGGGCAATTGTACTGATAAACATGGAAATCCGCAGCAAGGGGGAAGCAGCAGCACGCGAATTTGCGACCATGCCAGAGGTTGCAAGTTGTCTAAGAATCGTAGGAGACCACGACTTCGCGCTGCTCATCAATCCCATCGAAAAGCCGCGTCTGAATCTCGTGCTGGAGCAGATCTATAAAATCGATGGTGTCAAGCGTACCGAGACGATCATGGCTCTCTCCAAAGAGTTCTAAACGACTACCGGCTTCTATGGTTACTGAACCAGACCGAGTTTACCGGAGACGGTGGTGTCAGACAAATCCGCTCAAGCATCAGAAGCCTGGAGAGCGTGCACTTTATGAGGCGATAAGAGAGCGCCACTCGGTAAGAGCGGCATCACGGTTAAGCTTGAAAGTACTTCGTTTTGAGAGTGACCTTTGTGAGTTGAACAGATTGTGAAACGAGGCGTGAATTGATGCGAACTTTTGCAGGCTGTGCATGCGCCTAAATCGCAGCATCGCCCTCTCTCGTCGTCGAAAGGGTAAGTGTGAATTCTCCGCTCTGTTGTTTGCCCATCGTCCGGTAACTTGCTTATCTGCACAGCCCACCACTTTTGCTGCTGCACTGTAGGATCGAAGCTTGTCGATAACAATTTCATTGGGCGATCCATACCGGCGCATAGCTTTTTTCATGAACTTCAATGCGGCTTTCTTATCTCTCTTTTTGGTGACGTAGCTTTCTAAAACTTCGCCCTCATGATCAACTGCACGCCAGAGGTAATGTCTTTCCCCATTTATCTTCACAAAAACTTCATCTAGGTGCCATTTCCAATTACTGGACTGCATTCCCCCTGCCTTTCGCTTTTTGATCTGGCGTGCGAATTGAGAGCCAAACCTATGCCACCAGTACCTAACGGATTCATAGCTTACGTCCACGCCACGTTCATGCAGAAGGTCTTCTACATTTCTAAGCGAGAGCGGAAATCTTACATACAGCATGACTGCAAGCTGGATGATCTCAGGGCTGGTTTTAAAATAGCGGAAGGATACAGGAGTGGGCATAGCTGATTAGCTAAGTCCCCTATCGACGTCAGGCAAGGTGGGTTATTCTGAGAGAGCCAGTAGGTTTATTCTGACAGAGCCGGACCGATAATTCGCAACACAGCGACCATCCCTGGATCCTCCAGACCTATCGATTTGTCTGCAAACATGCGTGCGCGGCCGATCTTGTTAGGTAGACCTCGGAAATCCTTTATGGCCTTGACTGCAGCTTGGTGAGCAATCTCGTGCAAATTGGTTGAAACACCTCTCGCCGCAATCTCTGCGCGAATGGCCTCCAGAGAATCCAATGCCGTTTTATCTCCAAGGTTGCTGCGACCGCGGGACAAAAGCGCTTTGTTAACTGTGTCAATGTAATCGACGACCTCACAGGCTTCGATTTTGTCACGACCGACTGTCTCTTTTGCTATCGTCATGAAAGCCACGGCCATGAGAGTCCCGAAGCTAGAACCTGACGCGCGGGAGCAAGCCATCGCGCATGCTTTGAAATGATCGCTAGGTGTGTCGCGGTGATCCGTCATGGCGACCTGCATCAACTCGCCACATTTTTCCAGTGTGGCGCCCAAATCGCCGTCGCCAAGTTTTGCGTCCAACGCGTTGAGTTCAGCGGAAGACGCAATCATCCGGGCTGCGCACTTGCTCAGCCAGACACGAACTTCTTCAGATGAATAGCTCATGCGGGGGACCAAAACGGACAATCAGTTGGCGCGTTGAGAAATCCCTCAAGCTCGTTATCAAGTTTGAACATTGAAATCGATGCGCCTGTCATTTCCATTGAGGTCGCAAACCGACCGACCAAGGGCGTGACAATTGAAACATTTTGTTCCGCCAGGAATCTGGCCACGACGCGATAAAGAATAAACAATTCCTCGTGTGGCGTAGCGCCCAAACTGTTGACCAGCACAGAGACCCTGTCGCCCGCTTGGAGATCCAGTTCGGTCGCGACCCGCTCGGTCATTTCTTGGGCGATTTCGTCAGCGGATGCCAGCGCCCCGCGCCAAATCCCCGGCTCTCCGTGAATGCCCATGCCCATTTCAATTTCATCTTCGCCGATTTCGAAGGTAGGTTTACCGACCTCGGGGACGGTGCAAGGGGTCAACGCAACGCCGATTGTGCGGCATGAGTCGGCCGCCTTTTGAGCAATCGCCGTCACCTCAGCCAGATTGGCTCCGGCCTTGGCGGCGGCACCTGCTATCTTGAATGCATAGACCATTCCTGCTACGCCGCGTCGCTTTTCGGCCTCTTCAGGACCAGCGCTTGCGACATCATCCGCAGTAAGAACCGTGGTTGTTTCAATCCCCTCAAGTTCTAGCATTTCGCCAGCCATGTCGAAATTCATCCGGTCGCCACCGTAGTTTCCGTATAGCCGCAACACTCCGGCTCCGCCGTTCGCCGCTTTGATTGCATCCATACAATCTGCAACGCTCGGGCCGGCAAAGACATTTCCGACGGCGCAGGCATCAATCATCCCTGAACCACAATATCCAGCAAAAACCGGGAGGTGCCCCGACCCGCCTCCTGTGACAATTCCAACTTTGCCCTGCTCGCCCACGCCCTGTCTGGTAATGACCCGACCCGTTTCGCCCGAACGAGCATAATGATTTGGAAAGGCTAGGCACATCCCCTCAAGCGTCTCGTCAGCGTAGTCATTCGGGTTATTGAAGAGCTTTTTCATATTGATCTCTCGCATGTTTATTTTGAAACTTCAGCCGCGCCCGATCAAAGGCATGTCAGTCGCCATGACAGTGACGAATTGAACATTTGCTTCCAGCGGCAAGGCCACCATTTGCCGGACCACTTTGACAACATTATTCACATCCATCACTGGCTCAGGCGCGACAGTTCCATTTGCCTGCGGCATCCCAGTTTCCATCTTGCGCGTCATGTCTGTTGCGGCATTGCCAATGTCGATTTGCCCGACTGCGATGTTGAATCCACGTCCATCAAGAGCAGCAGATTTTGTAAGGCCTGTGATCGCATGCTTGGTTGCAGTATATGGTGCAGAATTTGGACGGGGGGCTGTTGCTGACACTGATCCATTGTTGATGATACGCCCACCCTGCGGCGATTGAGACTTCATCAGCCGAAAAGCATGTTGCACGCAGAAAAACGCCCCAGAAAGATTGGTTGCGACAACGCTTTGCCAGTCATCTGCGCTGACATCTTCTAGCAGAACCGAACCCGGCACACCCGTCCCGGCATTGTTGAACAACAAATCGAGCCGCCCGAAATGCTCCTCAATCCGGCGAAAACCGCTGGTAACTTCATCAGGCTTAGACACATCCATGACGAGAGGGAACCCCTGCACACCAATAACCTTTGCAGCCGCCTGCAGAATTTCCAGTCGCCGCCCGGCCAGGACAACATCATATCCATCTGCGGCAAGGCCCTGCGCGACTGCTAGTCCGATCCCGCTGCCCGCCCCGGTTACCAGAGCAGTTTTCGCGGTTCTATAGGTGTCGAGCGCTGGCCAGTTCTGAGATACTGAAAATGTCATTTATCGTCTCGTTCAGTATGATTTCGCGGAGAGGCGCGCGAGTTTTTTGAAAAATTCAGAGCGCTCGGTAACCTCTTGGTTCAACAGCCCGACAGGCAAGCGCCCGGCTCTGATGTCCAGCACCGAGGTAATATCGGCGGCACCAATGCCCGCAAAACACTGATCGGTCCAGCAAAGCGCGTGCGGTGTTAGAATGACGTTGTCGAGCTTCAAAATCGGATCATCTGCCGCCGGCGGTTCGACCTCAAAAACATCCAACCCTGCGCCTGCGATGCTGCCGTTCTGCAGCGCCTGGGTCAGATCTGCCTGATTCACAATTGGGCCCCGCGCAGTGTTGATCAGATAGGCGGTCGGCTTCATTTGTGACAGCCGGCTGGCATTGACCAGATGATGGGTGTCTGGTGTCAGCGGGCAATTGATTGAAATAACATCAGACTGGGCGAAGACCGTATCCAGATCGACAAGGTCCACGCCCAGTTCTGATGCCAGGGAGAGATCGGCAAAAGGATCATATGCAATGAATTTCATTCCCAATGGTGCAGCCAGCCGGAACATCTCGGCCCCGATATTGCCGATACCGACTGAGCCGAGCGTTCGGCCAACGAGCCCCAGGCCCATGTGTTCGCTTCGCGCGGCGAATCCGTCCGGACCCCGGCGCGTAAGTTTGTGCTTAATCACCAGTTTCCCAGTCAGCGCCAGCATCAGCGTCAGGATCGACACGGCGACCGGGCGCCGTACCCCGTCGGGTGTGATGCAGACGGCGATGTCGTTCTGCGTGCAGGCCTCGACATCGACCGTGTCATAGCCAACGCCAAAACGAGCAACGACGCTTAGAATTCCGGATGCGGGAATACTATCTTTGGTAAATCGCTCTGATAACAGTATGAGCGCATCGATATCTTCCAGTTCCGCTGCCCGGATCGGGTCACCGTGGGACACAAAACGGGTTTCGATCCCACTCGCATCAGTCAACGGAGACAGGTCGAACGAAGGATAGGTCATCGAACCGTCCGGTTTTCTGAAACTCGCCGACAATGCGACACGGAAAGGTCTAACCGTCATTGACCGCGCTCCTCAGTTCCGAAATTCCGGCAACAAGCGCGCCCTGATAAAGCGCAGTGTCCGTGGCGTAACAGCAGAAATCGAACCCCTGCTTCAGATCCGCCAGACCTTCTTTCGGCGAGCCGACCAACCGTCCGAGCGATCGGTTGTGGTTCTTCGCTGCCTGAATGATGCGCCCGAGCGCTGTCAGATAGTCCAGGTTTTCAAACTGGCCCGGAATGCCCAGTGATGCGGTCAAATCGAAATGGCCTACCCATAGACAGTCGACGCCGGGGGTAGCTGCGATAGCATCCGCGTTTTCAGCTCCCTCGCTTGTTTCTATCAGGGCAAAGAAGGTCGTTCGTTTATTCGCGTTTTCTAACCGCTCAGAAACCGAAACTCCGCCAGCATGGTAATTATCATGAGCAATGCCTAGAGCAACGCCCCGCCCGCCGACCGGTGGATACTTTATGTGATGCACCATCTGTTCGGCTTCGGCAGCATCCTTAATCATGGGAACCATGATCCCCTCAGCACCGGCATCACAGATTCGTGCAATCACATCATAGTCTTTCGATGGCGACCGTACGATAACCGGAACACTTGCCGCTTCAAAGTATCGAACCGCCTGTTTCAGGGTTTCAAAACTGAACCCCGAATGTTCCATGTCAAAGAAGACGTAGTCACATCCGGCCGCTGCCAGGATGTGGCCAATACCAGGCGTTAGAAACTCGCCGACATAATGCCCAAATTTAGGATTTCTAGACCGTGTCATACCCGCCAAATTGGCTTCCATAATTCTACTCATTTTTTAACTTTTTCAACATCTAATTCCCTAGGCACCAAGCCGCCACGACGAATTCGTATACTCTCAAAAAACTGTTCTGAGACCAAATCAAACTGCTGGTAGTGTTTGGTTTTCAGATGCTCGAAAAAGGCATTTTCATCGCGATAAATTTCGTAAAGGATAAACTGTGCCTCATCGTTGTGTGTTTCGACAACGTCAAATCTATAGCACCCGGGTTCATTCTCAAATGATAAGGCCGCATTCTGCACTAACAGCTTTTTGGCATCCGTTTTGGACACATTTGGTTTCAAAGTTAACTCAACGAAGACCACGTAATATGGATTAAGAGTCGCCATGTAGACTGCCTTTTTGGAAGGAATCGATGATGTCTCGAAGGTGCTGATCCATTGCCAGCCAGGCTTTTTCAGGTTGATGTGAAGCGATGGCACCATAAATTTCTTCATGACTTTTGTAAGCTCTGGCCTCGACACCGGGCACGCGAAGTGAAACTTTGCGCTGCATGAATAACCACTCGGCAATGGCAGCATGAAGCGCCTTAAAGACTGCGTTATCTCCTGTATTGGCAATCGCCAGGTGAAATTCGACATCTGTCCGTTCGAAAATCTCGGCGTTGCCGATTGCTTCGCGGTTTGCCTTAAGAGCTGCCTCAATGCGTTCTATATCTTCTGATGTCGCAATCTCTGCAGCATTACGTGCAATGGCTGCCTCAAAAAGGCGACGTGCGTCCTGAAAAGCGCGTTCTCCCTCCTTCGAAGACAGCAAAAAACGGGCTGAACCTGACAACTGCTCCAAAACATTCGTCGCCGTTGGTCGGGTGACGATTGGCCGGCCATTGCTAGAGACTTCAATAAATCCACCGCGCTGCAATAATAGAAGTGCTTCACGAACGGCGGGCCGGCCAACGTTGAACACTTCCATCAGACTGCGTTCTGACGGCAAATTTGCGCCCTCTTTTAGCCCACCCGAAAGGATCTGATCTTCGATCTGTTGTGCCACATCCTCGTGGACTTTGCGGCGTTTGACACTTTTAAACTTCATCTTTCGGACTCACTTTTTGCTCGAAATTTTCATTCGATACTGACAGACGTAGCTCGCGAAGACGAACTCTCTGAGCATCGAGAAACATGGCTACCAAAATTATTAATCCTTGGATAACCTTTACCCAGAATACAGACACATGCATAAGGTTCAGACCACGATCAATTGTTGAAAGCAACAAAACACCTCCAAGTGCGCCCAACATTGTCCCACGGCCACCTTGTAGACTAACGCCCCCAATCACTGCACCTGCAAATACGGTAAAAATAAACCCTTCACCGAGATTGGATTGAATTGAGACAACCCTCCCTGCCAGCATCCAACCTGCAAAGGCTGCAAGCAGTCCGCTGATCATATAGACTTGACGTATGCGACGGTTGGCATTTATGCCCAACTGCTCAGCCGCTTTTCTATTGCCACCAATGGCATAAAGTTCGCGGCCAAATTTGTGATGTTTAAGAATAAAGTGGCTCACTAAGAAAAGCAGCCCCGTGGCTACGACTGCGACAGTAATCTTTCCAACCCCAGGAATGAAAAATGCCTTTTGGTGGCCCAGCCAATAGAAAATGTCAGCGCTTGGGTTGTTGAAACCGTTTACTGGTGCGCCCTCAGAGAATGCCAGAATGAAGCCTCTAATTATCAACAGCACTGCCAAGGTAACAATAAAATTGTGCATTCGGCCGAAGGTTATCAAACAGCCAACCGCATATCCGATGGCAGCTCCTGCAAACAAAACGGCTCCAATTGCAAGAAAGGGGTTTAAGAATATGCCGCCGCCAAATGTTGGTGCAGCAGCGGGGACGATCAGCCAAAGACCTAACAGGGCGCCTAGACCCAACGTAGATTCAGTGGACAAATCAAAGTTTCCGCTTATCAGAACAAAAGTTTGGCCCACGACAAGGACACCAAGAACGGCAGCCGCAGTCAATATATTAGAAATATTTCGTTCAGTCATAAAGTGCTCAGACTGGGTCACGAAGAATATGAACACAACAACAAGTATGATCCAAATTAAATTATCAATCAGTGAGTAAAAGTGTTTTTCAGAAAGCATTTGTTTGTTCCAGTCTTGTTTCACTTGCAAAAAGAATTTGCGTTGTTTGCGATCTAAACATTTATACTGCCTCAAGAGCCCCCGTAATTAATCCAGTGACCTCTTCAGGACTCGATTGGCTAATAGGCTTATCCGCGATTTTTCTTCCGCGACGTAGCACCACGACGCGGTCGCACACTTGAAAAACATCACCCATCCGATGACTAACCAATATTACAGCGTGACCGGTATCCCTTAGATGAGCAATCCTCGCCAAGACTTCGGCAACCTGGCGCACCGAAATAGCTGCCGTCGGTTCATCAAGCAATACAAGTTTTGGATCCGATAGGCGGGTTCGAGCCAGTGCGACGGCCTGTCGCTGGCCACCGGACATCCGCTCAACCAAATCTTTTGGCCGTGTTTCTGACTTCAGCTCTTTGAATAGTTCGGCAGCACGTTCATTCATAGCTTTATGCTTAAGTCTATGAATGATGCCAAAACCAGAACGCAATTCTCGACCTAAAAACACATTGGCTGCGGCCGTCAGATTATCGCACAGAGCTAAGTCCTGGTAGACTATTTCAATTCCAAGTCTTCTTGCGTCTAGTGGACTGGAAAAAATCGCTTCTTTTCCCTGAACCGAAACCTCACCAGAGGAAGGCCGCAAGTTACCAGCAATAATTTTCATAAGCGTTGATTTACCCGCACCATTGTCGCCCATTAGGCCAACTGCCTCACCGGCCTTGATGCTGAAGTCCACCCCTTGCAAAGCGTTTATAGCCCCAAAGTTTTTCGCAATGTTTTTCATTTCCAAATAGTTCATGGTCTGCACAGAGCCGATTTTGATAACTGGTCGAATTCCATGGCTGCCTTTCCGAAAAATTGTTTGAGTAGTAATGTTAAAGACCCACTACCTGAAATGCATTTCAGCATTGTTTTTTATCCTTTTACATAAGTGGAGATAGCGAAGTAATTATAAATTTTTTGCCTACACACTGTCGACTTTGTGAATATTGAGAGAGCTCGGCGTGGCGCTGCGCTCTCCCTGATTTACTTCTCTCCACTAGTAGAAAACTTTCTACTGATTCCCCCAAAGTCCGGGAACATCAACGTTATCTTTGGTAATGGAGGTGGTGCTCAAATAGAGCATCATGCCGATATCTGTCATTTTCAACTGACCCGGAGACCAAAGTGCACCTTCCTGAACAACTTCACCCGGCTCAATTGCCTCTCCGGCAAACTTCTTGGCCATGAAGTCAGCAACCAATGTGCCAAAATCTGGGATAGGCTGACCTGATGTCTGATCGGTAGCCCCCGCCCGAATTAAATCCAAATTGTCACTACAGCCATCGATCCCCCCAATGAAGATATGACCATCTTCACCTGCAGGTGCGAATTGGTCTAGCTCCTTCAGTGTTTGTACAGTTCCGGCGGCATAAACGCAGTCAGAGTGCATGTAGATACCGTCGACATTTTGCGCAGATACTACGTCGCGAACGATTTCAACACCTTTTGCGGCATCCCAATCGCCTGGCTTAATAATTAGCTCAATATCCGGATGTTGATTGATTACGTCATCAAAACCGGCCCCCCGCAATTGCGCTACATTCTGTGCGAGGTTGCCTGTGATTTCTAGGACGGTACCCTTGGGCGCCCCGTTTTTCTGTATTAGGTGAGCAACCATTGCCTCGCCGGCCTGTTTTCCGCCGAGATAGTTGTCCGATAGAACGACCATATCGACCTTACAGACCGAAGGCGCACGGTCGATAGTATAGAAAGGAATACCCGCCTCTTTGGCGGCAGCAACTCCTACACAAATGCCGGCACTATCGTCTGGCACAGCAACGATCGCAGCAACGTTTTGAGTGATGAAATCATTGATATCGTTGATCTGTTTTTGTGCATCTCCTCCTGATGTAACTGAAATAACCTTCCAACCACGTTGTTCGGCACCGACAACAAATCCGCCTTGAATTTGCGCTTGGGCACCGTCAAGAGATGGCGCAGCGTATCCAATGACTATGTCCGCAGCCATTGCTGTGCTTCCCAGCACAACGCTGAACAAGCATGTCGAGATAAATTTTTTTAACACGATCTTTTTCCTCCGTTTAAGTTCACGGTGCTGGCGAAGCCCAAGTTGCACCCAACGCGCTTAAGAAAGCGCACTTGCAAAGGCCTGTCAACATGATATTATAACTTAGTATATTGTCATACCAATTTTTGGGGGATTAATTGGAGCGTAAAAAAATAGTGAAAGTCGGCATGATCGGCTGTGGGTTCTATGCGCAGAACCATTTACGGGCTTGGGCAGAACTGCGCCCATTAGGCGCTGAATTGGTTGCCGTCTGTGACCTTGATCCGGAAAAAGCGAAAGCCGCTGGTTATAAGTTCGGTGCCACGTGTTATACTGATGTCGAACAAATGTTGAATTCGACCAACATTGACCTGCTTGATATCGCGACCCAGATGGGCAGCCATAAAGCCCTGGCTGCAATGGCGACAGAACGAAAAATTGCATCGATCTTACAAAAGCCACTCGCGCCGACGCTTGAAGAATCTGTGGCAATAGTTGAATTAGCTCAAAAGCATGACGTGTGGTTGGCAGTTCACGAAAACTTCCGCTTTGGCACTGGAATGCGGCGGGTCAAAGAAACGATTGAATCTGGTGTGATTGGAGATCCTAATTGGGCCCGTATATCTTTCCGAACTGGCTACGATGTTTACGCGGGGCAACCTTATCTGGCGCGCGAAAAACGGTTAGCCATTCTTGATTCTGGTATTCACGTACTCGACCTTGCGCGCTTTTTCTTGGGTGAAGTGGATCGTATCTCCTGTGAAACCCAACAGCGAAAGATAGATATCGATGGTGAGGACACCGCGACTATGCTTTTACGCCACGTATCAGGCGCTGTATCGGTGGTTGAAACTACCTATCAAGCGAAACGTGAACCAGATGTATTTCCCGAAACTATGCTGGAGATCGAAGGAGCCACTGGTTCGATCATGCTCTCTCAAAACCAAACGATGTCGGTGACGTCAGGTGGTGTGACAGAAACTCACTCGGTCGGATCGCCTCCTCTATCTTGGATGCACCATCCATGGCATGTATCTCAAGAATCGGTGTTACAGGCAAATGCGCATTTCCTCGAAGCGTTCAGAAACGGACGTGACGCGGACACTTCGGGTGCCGACAATCTAAAAACATTTGCTTTGGTCGAAGCCGCATATGAAGCCGCAGACACAAACCGTTCGGTAAGGCCAGAATACACATGACCAATCCGAAATTGGCAAACTTAGACGCAATTGCAGTATTCGGATCCTCCCAACCGGCACCCCAAAAACGGAAATTGACCGCAGGCAGACTGACGGCTACTTGGGAACAGGGAGCGATGAGGGATATTTGCTATGATGGTGTCGAAGTTTTGCGTGGGATTGCCTTTCTCTCGCGAGATGACGCCTGGGAAAACAATGCGGCCAAGTTGACCAATCTGATCATGCAGGAAGATGGCGGGCATTTCCGACTTTCCTTTGATCTCGTGATAACGAACGAAACACAACGCCTCAATGCAGTGGCCAAAATCAAGGGCGACTCGCGAGGCAAGCTCAGTTTTTCTGTTTTTGCGACGGCTGCGTCAGATTTTGTTACCAACCGAACAGGCTTCACAATCCTACATCCGATAGAAAATGTTGTTGGCCAACCAGTCGACGTCACCCACACAGATGGCACACAAACGCTTCAGCAGTTTCCTAAAAATATCAGCCCTGGCCAACCAATTTTTGACATTCGCGCACTAACCCATCAGGTGGGATCGGAATTAACGGCAACTATTCTTATGGAAGGCGAAAAATTTGAAATGGAGGATCATCGAAACTGGATGGATGCTTCATTCAAAACCTATTCGGGATCGTTGCTCGATCCCTGGCCCTATACAATTGAACGGGGCGAAAACATTAGCCAGACGGTGACTTTAACGGTTAGTAGGGTCAAACCGTCGGCAAAGTTTTCGCCCAAGAAAAAGGCTTCACCCCAAAAAAAAATCATTTCTGTAAGCTTGGGGGAACCTGCTGAGCCACTACCCGATTTCGGAACAGCTTTGTCGCTTACAGGTCCGGCAGATGTACTCGAATTTTCCGAACTTTTGGATAGGGCAGGGCCGGTGTATTTAGTGGGTCGTATCGACGGGCGGCAGCTTGATCTGGACACTCAGGCTGCCGATCTGGGCAAGATCGCGCGAGCAACAAACATCCCACTGCAGTTAGAGATGATTCTGTCAGGCCGAGACAGTGCCAAACAGGATATCGCTAAAATCTCGCTCGCGTTGCAGCGTTCCGGCGTAATCCCTAGTGAGATCATCATAACCCAAGCTCATGACTTGGTGTCCTTTCAACCGGGTGACCCGCGCCCGCTCGGTCCGGATTATTCAGAAATGGCTGAGGCTGCCCGAGCGGCATTTCCGGGCATCCCAATCGGCGGCGGGGTTGTCGCGTTTTTTACAGAACTCAATCGCCTGCCAGTGCCGATTGGCTTGTTCGATTTTGTCGTACACACAGTCTGTCCGGCAGTTCACGCGGCCGACGACCAAACTCTTATGGAAAATCTGGAAGCGGCCAAATGGATATTCGCCTCAACTCGGCAAATGATCGGCACCTCAAAGTACCAACTAGGACCAAGCTGGATCTCGTCGCGAGTAAACCCCTATGGAACATCAGCCGTCTCAAACCCCGAGAATGAACGTATTTGTCTTGCTGAAGAAGACCCAAGGCAATTTGGCCTTTTTGGCGCTGCATGGTTGCTGGGGCTTGCCGCAGCAACGGCGCAAGCGGGTCTCAGCTCAGTCGGTCTGGCTTCAATATCTGGCCCTCAAGGGCTGATCCGCCACGAGCAAACCGCCGGACCACAGAGGTATTCCACTGCAAAAGTTGTTCCAGCCTACCATGTCCTTACCGGGCTGGCCGCCCGCCGGTCTAATGCCTGCATATCAACGACATGCGACAGTCCTTGTAAGCTAGCAACCCTTGCAATTGAGACGGACGCTGGGCCAGAATTATGGCTCGCTAATCTAACAGCGGAGAAACAGCGGATAAAGGCAGATGGCTTGCATAAAAAATCAGAAATCCACAGAATAGACTCGGCCCGATTTTCCGCAGTGTCACAGGCAGATTTCATGGCGATGCCGGGCACGAAGGTCGATGGTACGGCTGGCTTCACACTTACGCCCTATGCAACTGCACGGATTAGTCCTGTGATATGAAACTGATCACTCCTTGGAACATTGACTCCTATGCCTCTAGTGGCGAACGACCGAATGTTCGAAGCCGTATTTAGTTTGTCCCCAGGCGTTATGATTTCAGGAGCCGTGCGACAGGCTGTCCACTGGTCAAACCCTGCACCTTCTCAACGATACTTTGCGCATCTATGCCAAAATGCCGGTAGAGTTCGGCAATCGTCCCGGTCTGGCCGAAGTGCTCAACACCCAAGGGAATTGTCTGGTGGCCCTGAACGCTCCCCAGCCAGGAAAGTGTTGCCGAATGCCCGTCAATAACCGTGATCAGCTTACAGTGCAACGGCAAGTCGGCCATTAGGGCATCAATATGAGATTGTGCCGCTGCATTCCCGCGTGAGCGGGCGCGTTGAGCAGCAGTCCAGCCTGCATTGAGCCTGTCGGCGGAAGTGACTGCTAGAACCCCGACATCACGGCGCGCTTCGCCGATTATTCCGGCAGCTTTTATCGCTTCGGGTGCGACCGCGCCCTGATAAGCGATGACAACTTCACAGTTTGGCCCAGGTTCGCGCAACCAGTAGGCGCCATCAATTGTTCCCTGTCGAAAGCTATCATCAACGCGCTTACCGGGTTGCTCAATCGGGTTTGTGCTGAGCCGCAAATAAACCGAGCCGCCGGTTTCATCGCGCAACCAGGTGCGCTCATCGGGATCGTCCGAACCATCACGCTGCAAATAGTCAAAGGACCACTTCATGATGATCGCCAATTCATCCGCGAAGGCCGGTTCAAACGCCGCCAGTCCGTCCTGGCTGATGCCGATGAGAGGCGAACCAATGGATTGATGCGCGCCGCCTTCAGGCGCTAGTGTAATGCCCGAGGGCGTGCCTACAATCATGAACCGCGCATCCTGGTAGCAAGCGTAGTTGAGAGCATCGAGGCCGCGAGCGACAAAAGGGTCGTAGACTGTACCGATCGGAATGAGACGTTTGCCAAAGATCGAATGTGAAAGACCTAAGGCACCAAGGAGTAAAAACAGGTTCATTTCAGCGATACCGAGTTCAATATGCTGACCGTCGGGTGTAAATTCCCACTTTGCCGTCGAAGGGATGTTCTCGTTTATGAATGTATCTTCCAGTTTTTTTCGAGCAAAGAGTTTGCGGCGGTTGACCCAGGGCCCAAGGTTGGTGGTGCCAGTCACATCTGGCGACGTCGTAACAATCCGCTGAGCCAGTTTACTGTCGCCTTTGGACAGATCATCGATTATTTTTCCAAAGGCCATTTGCGTAGAAATTTCACGCTCTGAACTCAACTCTATCGAAGGAACAGAAATAATTTCGTCAGAATAGCGACGATGGCCATTGGCAAAAAACGGAACCTGATCCAAAAAAGATTGTAGCGAACCAGGATCCTCAACCGTGGCGAACTTGTCCCACTCGTCACCTGCGGACACACCCATATGCTTTTGCCAAGCTGCCATTTGTGTTTTATTCATTAACCCACCGTGGTTATCCTTGTGACCCGCAATGGGGGTTCCCCAGCCTTTGATCGTATAGGCCAAAAAGCAAACAGGACGGTCATTTTTAACGGCGTTAAAAGTTTCTGCCATGGTTTCAACGCAGTTTCCACCGAGGTTTTCCATCAACAGCGCTAGTTCTTCGTCACTGCGCGCGTCCAGCAGTGCGGAGACATCACCTTGATCACCCAACGCTTCCATCAGGCGCTCGCGCCAGACCTTGCCGCCCATGAATGTCAGAGCGGAATAAAGCTGGTTAGGGCAGCTATCAATCCAGTCTTTAAGTTTGTCGCCACCCTTTTCAGCGAATGCAGCACGCTGAAGGGTGCCGTATTTTACGCGCACCACATCCCAGCCAAAGGCATCAAATATTTGCTCAACGCGCTTAAACAAACCTTCACGTACAACACCGTCCAAAGACTGCCTGTTGTAATCGATGATCCACCAACAATTGCGCAAATCATTCTTCCAGCCTTCTTGAAGGGCTTCGTAAATGTTACCCTCATCAAGCTCCGCATCGCCAACCAGAGCGATCATGCGGCCTAGTCTTTGATCCTTGCCCCAAGTCTTTGCCTGAATGTAATCTTGTACGATGGATGCAAAAGACGTGATTGCTACCCCGAGCCCAACAGAGCCAGTCGAAAAATCCACATCATCGATATCTTTTGTACGCGATGGATAGGATTGAACTCCACCAAACCCACGAAAATTCTCCATCTTTTCACGTGTCTGATTTCCCATAAGATACTGCATCGCATGAAATATCGGCGAAGCATGAGGTTTCACGGCAACCCTATCTTCCGGTCTAAGTGCCGCGAAATACAATGCCGTCATAATCGACACCATGGACGCCGAGGACGCCTGGTGCCCTCCGACCTTGATCCCATCGACCTTTGGGCGAATGTGATTGGCATTGTGGATCATCCAGTGCGAAAGCCACAGTAGTCGTCGTTCGATTGTCTTAAGATGAAAGTTTTGTGGTGTGTTCATTTCAGGGCCCGGCAGTAGTCGAAGAGTTGAGTAAATATAGCGCGCTCCTGAAAGCTTTTCTGATCTTTTTTAATACTATTTTTTACTATATTAGAGTATTTAAGTAAAAAAAGAGAATATATTAATGGAAATTACTAACTATGATAATATTGACGCCGCGATCCTGCGCGAGCTTCAAAAAGACGGGCGCGCTACCATAACAGACTTGAGTGAGCGCGTTGGGTTAAGCGCCTCGCCGGTCGCAAGGCGATTGCATAACCTCGAAGAAGCAGGATTTATCATTGGCTATGCCGCCCTGCTTGATGAAGTGAAATTGGGGTTTGGCGTATCAGTATTTGTGTCGGTTCAACTCGACAAACAGGTTGATGGTGCCCTTGCCACGTTCGAGACTGCGGTAAACAATTTTCCCGAAGTCGTAGATTGTTGGCTGATGACCGGAAACCGAGATTACATGCTGAGAATTGTAACTACGGGTTTGGCCGATTTTGAAAGATTTCTGGTTGGAACACTCACCAAAGTCCAAGGCGTTTCGTCAATCGAAAGCTCAATCCCGTTGAGACGAGTCAAATCAGGATTGGCACGAACACCGTGATCAGAAATACTAGCATGGTCTGATGAAAACCCTAGACACTCGAGATGCCGAGTAGCAGTATAATTAAGTCCGAAAAACCGTAAAAGATCAATGACGGAGAAACGCCGATTCCTTGTGCCGGAGGGTTCTCGCAGATTAACTAGCCTAAACATCCAGCCCTCCCCGCTCTTTCCACTGGACTTCTCTTGCACCGTATAGCTGTGTGTAGCTGTGCCCGAATAGCGTCGGGCTCTGCTCGGTACGATATGATTGTACGGAGTAAATGATGAGACTTGATTTAGATGGTTTGGCAGCTGCCTCGCGTGAAGCGCTGATGTCTGAGTGGCGAGAGGTTGTGGGCCGCCCTCCTCCGAAGCATTTGAGCCGGCCCCTTATGGCGCAGATTTTGAGCCATACTTATCAGCTGGAAACAGTAGGCGGATATACAAAGCGTTTGGATAGTCGCCTCAAGAGCGCAGCGCGGCGCGATGTTGTTCGGCCTGCCTTTAAACCCGGAAGCCGCTTTGTGCGAGAGTATCACGGGAACACCTATGTGGTTGAGGTCAGTGATGACGGGCGCTTTGTGTGGAACGAGCAGAGCTTCAAATCCCTCTCTCATACAGCACGCGCCATAACCGGCTATAATGTCTCAGGCTTTCAGTTCTTTGGGGTGCGCCCATGAGTGTCCTTGGAAAGCCTGTCGTGCGCGCAGCTGTGTATACCCGCAAAAGCTCTGATGAAGGTCTTGATCAGGAGTTCAACTCTTTGGATGCCCAGCATGAAGCCTGCAGCGCCTACATTGCCTCACAGCGCCATGAAGGCTGGAAATTGGTAAGGAAGCGCTTTGATGATGGTGGTATCTCCGGAGGTACATTGGAGCGCACTGCCCTTAAGGCTTTGCTTTGCGATGTGGAGAACGGTCTCATCGATATGATTGTGGTCTATAAGATTGATAGGCTCACACGATCCTTATCTGACTTTGCAAAGCTGATTGATTGTTTGGATGCCAAGGGCTGTTCTTTTGTCTCTGTGACGCAATCCTTTAATACTTCCTCATCCATGGGACGGCTGACGCTTAATGTGCTTTTATCTTTTGCCCAGTTTGAGCGCGAAGTCACAGCAGAGCGCATACGCGATAAGATCGCAGCCTCCAAGAAGAAAGGCATGTGGATGGGGGGTATGGTGCCCTGGGGCTATAAAGTGCACTCAGATCCAAAGTTACAATCGCTTGAGATATGCACCGAGCGATCGCCTGATATTCGGCATGTCTTTGATCTCTATGAGCAGCTTGGATGTCTGAGTAAGGTAAAGCGTTCCGTCGATACGCTCTGGCCAGATCGGAACTGGAGCCGTGGGCGCATACATAACATTCTGATCAATCCCATCTATATAGGAAAGATTAAACATAAGACGGAAGTCTATGAGGGTCTTCACGCAGCCATAATAGATCAGGAAC
>Ga0233432_10002371_pt1 | contig 17531 bp, 15 predicted proteins | sample SI_122_August201_6_FD_179870 | JGI IMG/M metagenome (GOLD analysis project Ga0233432, IMG submission 179870) | Seawater microbial communities from Saanich Inlet, British Columbia, Canada - SI_122_August2016_10_MG | ecosystem: Environmental > Aquatic > Marine > Inlet | place: Canada: British...
CCGCTTTGTTTTTCGGAAGTCATCATGATGTCTCCTTTTAGGGAGGAAACAGGGCTTCTGAGAAGTTCTTTCTCAAAGGTTTCAATCCATTTTTTCTTGAGGTCAGAAGCCGTGTTAAAAACATCTTCTACAATCATATCTGTTCGAACGGTCTTTAAGGCTTCCAGTAGCAGACTTTTTTTAGCCTGAAATTTAGAAAGATTATTCTCGGATTCTTGAGGATCATCTTTCACTAAATCTTTTAGGGCATGAGCTTTTAGAAGATACCACTCTTCAGAGTTGTAAGTGAGCTTCATTCCTTTGATAAATTGAATTAAAGACTTTACCTCGATGGAGGAAACAAATTCTTCAGATAGGACAGGTTTGTTATTTTTTTCAGTGGCATCTTCTTGCTTCTTCTTTGAAGAGATACTCGATTTATCCACAAAGATGAAGTCTTCGCAGGCAAAGTAATTCTCTAGGTAGTCGTCCATGAGAGAAATCTTTTCTTGTAAACTCAAAAAGGTTTGCCCTGTCGTTGTCTCTGGGTCTGTCGCGCCATCTAGGTCTTCCATCTCCTTCTTTTTTGCCATACAGTCAGAGCGATGATCATCGATACCGGTGGTGATAATTCTTTTTTGACTAGCGAAGGCATTTTCGGTACTTGAGGCTTCTACTTTATAAAGGAGGGCGTCGAGATAGAGGCGAACATCACCAGGCTCGCTATGACGATAGACTTTATCGAGAATCTCAGGTACTTTCTTTTTGACCAATTCTGTGTCCTTATGGACGAAATTAAAAGAGCGATGAAAAACTCGATCGGCCTTGAGGAGAGCCTTGGAGAGTTGAAAGTTTTTGATGTCTTTGTGCTGAGTTTTTAAAACGATTTTGCCAAATGCGTCTGGAAAGCCTCCTGTTGAAAGAGCATTGCTTAAACTGCCTAGATTTTCTTTTGCTAAAAATTCTCGTTTGATGTCTTGTTCTTTTTGAGGTTTAGATTTGAACTCCACAAGGTATCCAGATAGGGCCCAGAGGGTTTTCATGATCGCCATTTCGAACGCATCTGTTTCAAAAACTGACAATTTGAGACTATCTTTACCTCTGCCGTCATTCTCAAGTCGTTCATTTTCAATGGCCTGGGCCAGACCAATGCATTGACGGTATTCCTCATGAACCTCTTGCTGAGAGAGGAGTTCGTCCAAAAACTGACAGATAGAACCAAAGTCAAAAGGATTAGGAGGTTTGATGTTTGGCTTCTGATCAGACATAGAAAAAGGTAAACTTAGGTGAAATGATAATGAATGGAGAATTTAAAAACTTGTGGTGTCGGGCAAACGTCACAAGGGAACAAACTACGGTCTAGGCATGATTGCCCATGCCTTAAAAAGATAAATGATCGCCACAGTGAAGATTCGATGTTACTTTTTATGAGAATCTAAGTGATGATTCTGAATTGATCTATTTATACCATGATGAGCGTTCAATTTTAGACTCTATCTTGGTAAGATTTTCGAAATTTTATTGGAGAGACTCCTTGGTACTCCTTAAAGGCTCGACTAAATTGACTGGAGTCGTAGAAATGGAACCGCTCTGATATTTGAGAGATACTCAAACGAGTGTGAATCAACAATTGCTCTGTCCTTTTAATGCGCTCATTGGATAGGATTCGAGAGAAATTCACTCCAAAATGGCTTTTGATCCAACCTCGAGTTCTTGAGGGGGAGAGTTTGAGGAACTTAGCTAAATCTTCTGCCATAATAGGTTTGTCTAAATTATTTCCGATAAACTCTAGAGTTGTTTGAGCCCGGTTCTCTTCTTTGCTACTTTTGATAATGCTGTCGTGAACTTTTTTTTCAATGTAGGCTTTTAGTGGCAGTAGAGCCTTTCTCCGAAGTTCCAGTTCGAGGTTGCTAAACCTTTCCCCTTCTTTTGAAACGGCAAAAAGGTAACCTTGTAGATGCCCTTTAGAATCCATGAGAGGAAGATTGATTTTATGCAGGCCCCATGGGCAAGGGTGAACCCACCCATCTGGGTGTTGAGATAATTCTCGATCTACCTGACCGCCTGATCCGCAGTGCCTGTGGCAAACCTTAAAATCTTTTGCTTTCATTTTTAGGCATGAAGTAGAGCGGTGCTCTTTACGTTCAATGGGCAGGTTTAGGGAAGAAAAAATATCGTGAAACCCCAGTTTCATACCGATGAACTGCTCGAGAGCACTCGTTATCTCTAACAACAACATCGACTTATATAATCATAAGATAATAATATTTTACAAATAATTAGCAATTAGCCACAGGAAAAGTCATTTTTTATATTCATCCTAGAGAGAGGCAATTATTCGGAGACATTCATGCACAGCGTCGTACAACATCGTCAGGAATATGATCGTGAAAAACGTAAAGTGCAGTGCTGTGTCGTCGGAGGAGGGATGGCTGGCTTATGTTCAGCCTTAGCTTCAGCAAGGAACGGAATAAGAACATTATTGATTCAGGATCGGCCGGTCTTAGGTGGGAATGCCTCTTCTGAAGTGAGAATGTGGATCTGTGGAGCACATGGACGAGATGCGAAAGAAGGAGGTATTCTCGAAGAGATTCTCTTAAGAAACACTTATTACAACCGAGGCAGAAAATACACCATCTGGGATGATGTTTTATACGGAATTTGCCGAGAAGAACCTCTGCTGGAGGTGATCTTCAATTGCACGGTCAATGAGGTTAAACATGACGGAAATAAGCTAACTGGAGTGAGTGCTTGGCATTTGACCCGACAGTGCCATATTGAAGTTGAATCCGAAACCTTTGTTGACTCATCGGGGGATTCTGTGCTAAGCGTGTGTGGAGCAGAGATGCGATGGGGGAGGGAGTCCAGTGGAGAATTTGATGAGTCTCATGCACCCGTTGAAGCTGATGATAAGACGATGGGAAATAGTATATTAATTCAACTCCGTGAAGTAGATGAACACATTCCTTTTCTTCCACCCCCTTGGGCCAAGACCTTTAATGAAAAAGATCTCGATAACCGAGGCCTAAAACCCCAAGGGAACTTTTGGTGGTTGGAGTTTGGGGGCATCATGGATACCATTGCTGACTCAGATAAAATCCGTGATGAGAACCTTGCGATTGCTTATGGAGCATGGGATCTCATTAAAAATCATCCTGATGGAAGGGGGCATCACTGGGAATTAGAGTGGATCGGTTCCCTCCCAGGGAAACGTGAGAATTTGAGATATGTAGGTGACATTTTACTTAATCAGAATGATATTGAGGCAGGAGGTGTATTTGAAGACGTTGTTGCTCATGGAGGGTGGTCGATGGATGATCATCACCCCGATGCCATCAATCACCCTGGCGCTCCAACGATTTTTCATCCAGCTCCATCTCCCTATGGGATTCCTTACCGATCACTCTACAGTAAAGATTTTGATAACTTGTGGTGTGCTGGTCGAAATATATCGGCAACACATATGGCCATGAGCTCAACTAGAGTGATGGGAACGACGTCTGTGATGGGACAGGCCGTAGGTACAGCTATTTCAATTGCCCTTGCGAAAGGGTTGAGCAACCGAGGTGTTTACGAAGAGGCGATAGAGGAACTGCAATCGACTCTAAAGGATCAAGACCAGTATCTACCAGGCCAAAAAAGAGAAATGAATGCATTGAACTGTCGTGGGACTCTGGCTTGGAGTGGAGGAGATGTCACGCCACTTCTAGATGGTCATGAGCGAAAGTTGGGTGAAGATGATCATGGTGTGTGGATGGCGATGGGTGAAAACCTGACTTGGTCATTTCCAGAAGGTCATACTTTTAGAAGTCTTCGAATGATTGTCGACAGTGATTTTAAAAGAGTCAAAAGAATGGCCTGCAGTTTCCCTAAGAAGGGAAATGAGGTTGATATGCCAGACTCACTTCTTAAGTCAGGAAAGCTTGAGGTTAAATGCAAAGGCAATTGGAAGGAATTGGCTACCATTGAAAATAACTTTAATCGATTGATCCAATTCCCTCTGTTGGAAAAAATTGAAAAGGTCAGGTTTACCCCAAAAGAGACTTGGGGAGGGGAGAAACTGCTGATATTTTCTTTTGACCTTTTAATGTAAAAAATCTCTATCTAGGCCCTCATTTGATAATTTAAAGATAGGAATACCTGTCATGGAAGATAAAGACAAATATATAAAAGATGGCTATTTGGGTCCTGTGGATTTGATTAGTGCTGAAGAAGCAAAATCATGTTATCGATCTTTTTTTGAATCGATAGGGCAAGAGCAGTGTTCTCCAACTTCAACATCAGAGCCTATGGGAGGCTATCACACAAGATATGATTGGGCTTTCCGTTTGGCAACTCATCCTGAGATACTGGCAAGAATCAAAAGCTTTTTGGGGAATGACATTCTCTTATGGGCGATGCATTTTTGGTATAAGCCTCCCAAACACTCGGGTTGGATACCTTGGCATCAAGACAACACTTATTGGCCAATGAAACCAGAGATTAATGCAACCTCTTGGATCACCTTGGGAGAAACGTTTCCAGAAAATGGTTGCCTGCAAGTGATCGCAGGTTCACATATGACGGCTTATCCACATGACTTTATTCCCGGTGAGGCTTCTAGCTTTTCAAAAGGTATCTCTCCAGAGTGCATTTCATCCCTAGGCGGCCCAACGATCTTAAGCATGTCTTCTGGGCAGGGAGTTTTTTTTAATGAATCTATGATTCATGGTTCTGAACCCAATACAAGTGAGACGCCCAGAGTTGCATTTAGCCTGCGATATACCACTCCAGAGGTCTGTTTTGATGAATCGACGTTTTCTGATGCTTGGAAAAGAGATTTACGAACGGTTTTAGTCCAAGGTCAAGATGAGTATGGGAACAACCCCTCTATGCGGTGGAATCCGCCTTCTTCTTGGATTAGATAGTTTGTCATATTTGATCGTGAATTGGATAGAAATGAGCTTTTTGAGGGAAGTTTAGGTTATTGAAAACCTATAAGCCAGAAATATAGGTGACTAAAATTAAGATAAAGAATCCTTTTTTGAAATGATGACTTGATGGCAGTTTGGCTTCAGTGTCCAAAAGTGGATGAGGGATTGAAATGCATGACTTTGGTGTTTCCTATTTGTTTAAAATCTTTATCCTGAATTATCAACTTAAAGGAGATCAATATGATCCAAAGCTTAAAAGCATTTTCAATCGCGACCCTATTCATCTTGGGAGGCTATACTTATCTGACTGCTGGATGTGGTGGAGCATCTTGTGGTGGTCATGCAAAAGCCGAAGCTGCAACAGAAAAGAAATCTTGTAGCACAAAAGCAAAGTCATGCTCAACTGAAAAGAAGTCTTGTAGTACAAAAGCAAAGTCATGTTCAACTGAAAAGAAATCCTGTAGCACAAAAGCTAAGGCGTGTTCAACAGATAAGAAGTCTTGCAGCACAAAGGCTAAGGCTTGTTCTACAGATAAGAAGTCTTGTGATTCGAAGCAAAAAACTGAGTGTAAAACTGAGTCTTGTGACAAGGAAAAAGCCAAAGGCAGCGAAAAAGCGTCTTAATTTATTCCTATTCAAACCCGGAGCGATATGCTTCGGGTTTTTTTTCCTTCATGTTACGTGAAGGGTTTTAAATTGTTATTAATTTTATAGAGATGACCACTTGCCCAAGAATGTCTTAGGAACCGATTTGATTTCCTGTTCAATGGACCCTGTGACGGGTTTTTACAGAGATGGTTGTTGCCGGACAGGAAAACAAGACATGGGACTTCATCTCGTTTGTGCTGAAATGACCGAAGATTTTTTGGCGTTCTCTAAATCTCGCGGTAATGACCTTAGCACACCTCATCCTGAGGCCCATTTTTCTGGGCTTAAAGCTGGCGACCATTGGTGCTTGTGTGTCCAACGCTGGAAAGAGTCATTTGAGGCAGGTTTTGCTCCTTTGGTTAATCTAGAAGCAACCCATATCTCAACGTTGGAGTTTGTGGATTTAGAAGACCTTCAGGCCAAAGGCCTAAATAGATCTTAAGAGATCATGATTGGGGATGATGAAGTTTATCCCTGTAGAATGAGTCTCTTTTTCCAAGCCTGTTTGAGTAAATTGACGATAGGTCTTGTTACAAATTCTGTTCCGTTGCTAATGAGGTCTTCCACGACTTCAGAGATAGCATCTGGGCTCCTTCCAAAAGATAGAGGCAACTGAAGGCGACGATCCAGCTCAACACATAGAGATAAAATTTGTGATTCAACAGACCACTGAACGATATTGAGTGATTTTGGAGTTCCTTCACCATTTAATTTATAACGGTGACTAGCGATGGCATTCATGGCATCGGCATAGCAATCATTTCCCTTCAAAAATTCGACCGAAGCCTGAACGTAATCCAGTTCTGTATTGAGGGAATTAAAAGATAATGGTTCTTGGCGCTTAAGGAAAATTGCCATAAAACCAACGTGATGTAAGTATGAAGCTTGGTGTAAAGTGAGGATCTGTGATCGCTTTAAGCCAACAGCTTTAGCAAGGGCACTCGACATCTCAGCAACACGGTCTCCTCTTCCTGCAAGTTGGGGAACCATGCCTTCAACAGTATGGCAAAGAAGTTTCACGCTCTGATCAGTGACTTGTGCTTCGCTTTGCCGCAGTTGATGAACTTCTAATACAGGAGCAAGTTGGGCTGAAAGCCCTTGGATCCATTCCGCTGCATCAGGGGCAAATGGTCCACTGTCAGCATTGTTACTAAGATAAATAACCCCAATCTCTTTGCCGCAAGATGACATGGGGCAACAAAGAACAGATCCGACTTGGTTGATGGCGATACTATTTTCAGCTTTAAAGCGAAAGTCATCCATGGCGTTTGCTGTGATGATGGGCCGGTTTTCTTTGATGGCTCTTAGAACAATGCTTCGACTAGCTTTTCCTTTTCGTTTACCTTCGAAATGTCGATAGCCTTTTTGGGCAAGTCGATTCCCAGGCTCGAGAAGAAAGATGAAAATTTCATTAACCTTAACTTGGTCCATGACCATGCCCATCACGGTATCAAGAAGGGTTTCAAGTTTGTGAGGCTCTTTGATGCTTTCTGTTATTTTTTGAGTGAGTTGCTTAAATTTATTTGGCCCTGAGGAGACGTCGTCGAAATCATCGAAGTTCATGACGATGGTTTCACCTGGGTCGGCGTTGTCGAAATGATCAGTGTGTCCTTCTGCTGCGTTGGCTGTACTCTCAAAAATGAAAATGTGATTACAGAGTCGGATCATGTCTCCATCACGTAACAGCTCATCTTCAACCTGACCATCGTTAACCAAAACCCCGTTACGAGATTCCAAGTCACGAATAAAAAACATTTGCCCAACACGGTAGACTTCGGCGTGTTCACGACTGACTCCATGGTCGTTCACCAAAATATCACAGGATGGGTCTCGTCCTATTTTAAGGGAGTCGTCTTTGAGGTCGTAAACCTTTCCGGGGTCAGTCCCTGCGGTGACTTTCAGCTGGGGCATGGCTTTTCTTGGGCTGGTGGAGGAAGAATCTTGAGGATCGCCTGCATGTCAGACCAGACATTTTTTTTGGCGGCGGGTTTTTTCAATAAGTAAAGAGGGTGGTATGTGGGCATGACAGGGATGGATTTATGGGTATGCCACTTACCTCTTAGTTTGGAAATAGGGGAGGTGAGTTGAAGTAGGTGTTGAGTCGAAATCGTTCCCAATGTGACGATGGCAGAAGGTTGAATTAAATCAATCTCTTTTTCTAGCCAACTGCGACAATGGTTCATTTCTGTGGGTTCAGGCGGACGATCTGCTGGTGTCTTACATCGAGTTGCCAAGGTGTGATAGACATCTTCTGCTTCCAAACCAAGACGACTGATCATCCGGTTCATCAGCTCTGCAACTTCAGCTCCCTGAGGGTCTTTGCCCTCATCTTCTTCCAAGGGTTGAGACCCTACAAAGAGAATTCTCGCTTGGTTTCCACCGTGACCAGAAATAACGCGCTTTCGAGTTGCCGAAAGCCCACACTTTGAACAGTTTGAGCATTCGTTGTTAAGCTTTAATAACTCTGCTTTGACATCAGCCTTCGCTTGCTCGACCTCTTCTTCAATTTCAACGACAGGTAGGTTGAGTCCTTGAAGACCAGATGAGCGCCAATACCTTAAAATAGAATATAAGGCTCTTCCTGGATGGGTGGCTGTTGCCTGCAGAGCAGTCACGGGTTAGATGTTGTTCATGATAGAAATGAGAGGCAAGAAGAGAGCCACAACAATAAAGCCCACAACGCCACCCAAGCCAACGATCAATATTGGCTCGATGAGGGATTTCATGCCATTGACGAGAGCGTCGACTTCGTTGTCAAAGTTATCAGCTACTTTGATCATCATTTGGGAGATTTCCCCGGCTTCATCTCCAACCTCGAGCATGGCAACAGTCATTTCATCAAAAATACGTGTTTTTCTTAGGGGGGCTGTGAGAGGGTCACCTTGTTTAACGGCAACGACCAAGTCATCTAGAACTTTGGCCAGGGCTTCATTTCCTGCTGCACCTCTGAGAATCGTGAGGGCCTCCACGAGAGGCACTCCAGAATCAATGAGAGTACCCATTGTTCTACAAAAACGAGAGATGGCCGACATACGAATGATTTGCCCAAAAACAGGGATGTACATTTTTGCGTAGTCAGCGTAATAACGGCCTTTGGGAAAGTGTGTAATGACTTTGTAGAGGACAAAAAGGCCGATGACGATTCCAATCGGAATCATGTATCTATTTTGAATGATATCGGCGATCTCAAGAAGTAGAAGGGTAGGGGCTGGAAGCTCAACATTCATTTCTTCGAACATCTTTTGAAATGATGGGACGATAAAAATGATGATTCCCGTCACGATGGTTACGGCGATGATGACCACGGCAATGGGGTAGATGAGAGCAGATTTAATCTCAGATGCAATTTTTTGAGATTTTTCACGAAAATCAGCCAAACGCACGAGGATATTATCTAGAATACCGCCTGCTTCTCCCGCTCGTACCATGTTGACGAAAAGAGGATCAAAGGCTTTTGATTGTCGAGACATAGCATCGGACAGAGTGGTCCCTTGCTCAACATCAGAACGGACGGTTCTGATCGCTTTTTTGAGCACGCCTGGCTTCAGCATGTTCATGAGAATGTCGAGACTTCTCAAGGTATTTAGGCCGGCATTTTGCAGAGTTGCAAATTGCCGCGTGAATTGGGTGAGTTCTTTTTGATTGACCCCACCAATTGTAATCTCGTTGAGATTAAATTTTTCTTTGGCCACGCTATTCCCCCGTCACGGTCGCCATAACAACCTCATCGATACTGGTGAGGCCATCATAAATTTTCTGTATACCAACTTGGCGCAAAGGTTTCATGCCCGAGTCCAAAGCGGCTTCAGCTAGTTCTTGAGTCGGAACATCTTTAAGAATCATTTCTCTCAAGGTTCCGTTAACTTCAAGGAGTTCGTAAAGGGCCAATCGGCCTCTGTAGCGAGTGAATCGACATTCGTCGCATCCTTCTCCACGATAGAAAGTTGTGTTGCCAGGAATATCACTTGGGTCTAGACCTAGTTGCATTAAGCTTTCATCTGTTGGGGTGTAGGCTCCTTTGCAGTTTGGGCAAATGGTCCGAACGAGCCGTTGTGCGACGACTGTTTCTAGCGTTGCAGCAACGAGATAACTTTCAACGCCCATATCTGTGAGACGGGTAACCGTTGATGGGGCATCATTGGTGTGAAGGGTGCTGAATACCAAGTGACCTGTTAGAGAAGATTCGATCGCGATCTCGGCCGTTTCTTGGTCACGAATTTCACCGATTAGAATGACGTCAGGGTCCTGACGAAGTGAAGCCCTAAGACTGCTAGCAAAGGACAGCCCCTGATCAGCATTGATGGGAACCTGAACCAAGCCGTCAATATTGTATTCAACGGGGTCTTCGTTGGTGATGATTTTGACGTCCTCTTTATTGATTTCATTGAGACACGCATAGAGAGTCGTTGTTTTTCCGGAGCCCGTTGGGCCGGTGACCAGAACGATGCCATTGGGTTTTGTGATATTCCGCTGAAAAACGGTCATCTCGTCGTCGTTCATTCGTAAATTGTGAAGGTCGAGGGAGACGACACTTCGGTCTAAAATCCGCAGTACAGCTGATTCTCCAAATTTAGTGGGCATTGTAGAAACACGAAGTTCAACGTTTCTTCCTGCGATGGTGAGAGATATTCGCCCATCCTGTGGAAGACGTGTTTCAGAGATGTTGAGCTTGGAAACAATTTTGATCCTGGCGATGAGGGCGGCAGCATAACTAGAGGGAGGAGACTCCATTTCATAAAGAACCCCATCCATTCTATAGCGGACACGAAATCCATCTTCATATGGTTCGAAGTGAAGGTCACTGGCTTCGTGTTCGATTCCCGTTTTGAGTATTAAATTGAGAAGGTGAACAACGGGCTTGCTCTCGGCGGCTTGGGTGATGTCGTCGCCATCCCCATCATCTTCAAGAACATCAATATCGAGATTATCCTCATTGAGCATATCGTTGAGGTTTGACATGGATTTTCCATGAATTTTCTCAATAGCTTCAGAGAGATCGTCGAGGTCTGATAGGTAAGGGCGAACAGGTTGCCCAACCATGAATCCAATATCATCAGTGATATTGATATTGGATGGGTCTTCCATGGCGATGAAAAGGGTGCCGTCTTCTTCTTTAAAAGGAAGAACACGAAACTCGTCACACTTGGCGAAGGGAATTTTGGCGACAACTTCATCCGGAATTTTTTCAAATTCAGCAGGGTCGACATATTCAAAACCCATCTCATCGGCAATTGCCCCGGAAATTTCTTTACGAGTGACAAATTCAAGCTCAACGAGTTCTCGCCCAATGAGATTGCCCGTGTCGTTCTTGTGTTGGAGGGCGAACTCCAATTGGTATTTTGTGATGAGCCCCTGGTTGAGGAGGAGGTCGCCGACACGGATATTCAACATAGGTGCTTACTCCACCACGTTGTTGATAGAGGATTTGGAAAAGGTGAGGGTGCTTTTGTTTCTCTCGTCCACGAGAATAACAACTAAATCATCCTTCACCTCTTCGATGGTTCCAACGATTCCACCGATGGACTGAACCTTCTGACCCTTTGATAGGGTTGCTAGAAGCTGTTCCTTACGCTTTTTCTCTTTTCGTTGAGATGAGCTACTCATCCAAAAAATCACGAAAAAGATAACGATGATCGGAACGAATTGGAGAAAACTACCCAAGGCAGTTGGCTGTGATACTGGATCCGGCATAAGAATTAACGATTAAACATGTTGTTAGCTTCGGCTATGCTAATGCGCCATCTCGCATTGCGACCATGGGGGCAACAGCCTTGGTGACTGTCCATGGTGAGGGTGGCCGCGACCATTCCTCGGAGTTCATCTTGGGTGAGGGGATCACCCGCTTTAACAGCTGAACGACAAGCGGCACTGTGAAGAATCGTACGCCTAAGGTCATCTTTATCTGGGGGGAAGCCGTCGGCTAATTCAGCCAACATAGATTCCAAGACTTTGAGCCCTTTTTCAACCTTCATGAAGTCGGGTACGCCTTTAACTTCAAGGAGATGGGGGCCATTTGACGACATTTCGAGTTCGTAGCCCATCGATCGAAATTCTGTGATCAAAATATCGGTTATTTCATCAAGGGCGTCTGGAAGGTCCAGAATCGAGGGGACGAGAAGGTGCTGACAAACGAAATTTCTTTTTCGATCTTCATGGGCGAGTTGATTGTAGAGGATTCGTTCGTGGATGGCATGCTGATCCATGAGTTCGAAATGGTCATCAAATTCCATTAAAATGAATCGATTGAGAACTTGATGAGCTTTTGGTAAATCCTGTTGATCAAAAACATCTTGATGGGTTTCTATGGAATCTTCATCGATATTGCCAATCTCAGTCTCAAAGACTGAGCTTGATGACGGTGTCGAGGGCAACCTTGGCTGAAGGTTGATTGTCGGACTCTCTGAAGAGCTTGTTGATGGGCTGGAGCTAGGTTTTGCTCCAAATGGATCAGGCCGACCTTCGTAGACACCACCATAGCTTCTGTTCATGGGAACGGTTTTGGCGAGGCCTGAGCTTTTATAGACCATGGTTTGAGTCTCTGAAGCATCTTCAATTTGAGCGGTGTCCAAAAGCCGGTCTTTAGCGGTGGAATAGATGGCTTTAAAGACAACATCAGATTGTCTAAAACGAACTTCGCTTTTGGTCGGGTGGATGTTGACGTCCACTTCTTCTGGGTCGAGATCTAGAAAGATAACTCCGCCAGGGAAACGACGTTCTGGGATATAACTTGAGTATGCCCTGATCAAGGCTTGATTTAAGCCCTTGTCAGTGATCGGTCGATGATTGACGAATAAATGGATTTTTTGAGCGTTTCCAAAGTGGGCTGGTGGTTCGGTGATGATTCCGTGAACTTTGAGTTCTCCTCGGTCATCATCTATTTCCAACAAACCGGTTTTCTTGTCGAAGAGCCCAAGGTCTTTGACTCGTTCAAGAAGTGATTGTTTTCGAGGGAGCTCAAAGGTGGTGTTCCCATCTCGTTTAACATGAAATCCAATCCAAGGCCTAGAGATCGCGAGTTTTTTGAGGGTGTCGATGTTTTTTGTGGCTTCAGCGCGGTCGGTTTTCAGAAAACGTCTGCGCACCGGCACGTTGTGAAACAAATCTCGGATTTGAACGGTCGTTCCCTGATTTCGGTAGGCTATTTTTGTTTTGAAAGCCCCAGTGTTGTCCCGGTAGAGCTGAATCGCGTTTTCACTGCCCTCACTACGACTGATTATTTCAAAGCGAGATACTTCTGAGATAGAAGCTAATGCTTCACCTCGAAAACCACAACTCGTAACTGAATAGAGGTCTGCGGCAGACGTGATTTTACTCGTTGCGTGAGCTTCAATGCAAAGAATGAGGTCTTCTTCTGCCATTCCAAACCCGTCATCAATGACACTGAGCCCATCGGCCCCACCGCCATCAAATTTCACTTCAACTTGAGTTGCCCCAGCATCAATGGCATTTTCTACCAATTCCTTGATGACAGAACAGGGCTGGACCACGACTTCTCCAGCCGCAATCTGGTTGACGATATTGCCCTCTAACTTCCTGATTTTCCCCACATGGGGCATTTTAAGGAGTCTAACTATATTTAAATAAAAAAATTCACACGATTATTTTGGACTCAATGTGATGAAATCAAAAGGATGATATTTTGTCTGGATGTTCAGTTGAAAGTGATTTTTTATTGATTATTGCTAACTCATCTGAAAATGATTGAGGATTTTAGGGAAAAGTTCTAATTAATGATTCGAGAGACTGGATTTCTTAGTTGCCATCTAATTTTCTTGGCGATAGCTTTCGCTGGCGATGTCACGATAACAAGTGATTCGCCTACGGTTGATGGTGTGGACCTCTATAATGAAGTGGTGACGACGACCAAAATTAAATGGTTTAGTGATACACCAAATCAGGGTCAGCAGTTCACTACAGGTTCTTCGATTAGCTTGCTTTTGGGCTTTTCATTTCAGTTAGGGACAACAAGTCAAGTTCCAATACCTCAGAAGATCTACACGATAAGAGTTGTAACATTTTCTGGAACCACGACCACGACCATCGCATTGGAGGCAGGTCATACTCAGGCGGCTTCGGAAAATTGGTCATCGGGGAATTGGATAAATTTCACTTTTGATACCCCTGTGCCTCTTGAGGCCAATACCTTGTATGGTGTTGATGGTGAAATGACAACATCAGGAGCATGGCAAAGTGGAATTCCTTACATTTTCAGGCCAAGTGATGCCTATAGTGGAGGTCAGAAGTATCAAAGAGTCGATGGCGACCCAACAGCATCGACGGTCGATTCGAAGGATTTTAATTTCCATATCAACTTGGCATTGGTACCTAAAGGTTCCCTTTTTATGATTGAGTAGCGTTAATATTTAAAAAGAAAGATCATTTCTTGAGAAAGGAGTCTGAAATTCCTCTGTCACTCATAAAGATGAAGCTGTGGGACTATTGCCTTGAAAGAGAGTCGCTAAGTTCCATAATTTAAATCGTGGAATCAGCAAAAACATTTTTCTCTTTGAGTCGAATCATCGGTCGGATCGAAGAACTCCTTCGGCCAGCCATGGAGAAGACCTTTTGGCTGAAAGCTGAGGTGAGTTCAGGCCGACAGAAGGGGCAGAACTTCTACTGTGATTTAGTTGAGACCGAAGAGTCAGGAAGGGTCAAAGCTCAGGTTAGATGCACCATCTGGGGCTCAGAGCTTAGTCGAATCAAGCAGAGGTTTCGTGACCAAGGTTTGGACCTTCAGTTGGATGATGGCACGATGGTGGGAATGCTCTGTCGGGTTCAGTTTCACCCTGTGTATGGATTATCTCTGAGAGGCATAGACCTTGATCCTGCCCTTGCCTTGGGGGAAATGGAAATTAAGAAAAGGGCGATCATCGAAAGGCTTAAGGCTGAAGGTTTGGATCAACTGAATAAGAAAAAGAAACTTTGCTTATTGCCTCAACGGATTGGCTTGATCACCTCAGATGGTTCTGCCGCTTATTACGATTTTATGCAGACTTTAATTTCCACGGGTTATGGCTTCTCGATAGAAGTGGCCGACGCGAACATGCAGGGAGAGAGAACGGAAGCCAGTGTGCTTCGTTCTCTTGAAGCGTTATCAAAAATCGACCTAGACTTGGTCGTTATTTGTCGTGGAGGGGGAAGCAAGACTGATTTGTTTTGGTTGGATAACGAACCGATTGCTCGTGCCATTGCTCATCACCCCCATCCTGTTTGGACAGGAATTGGCCATGAGATCGACATGAGTGTTCTGGATCTAATGGCTCATCAAAGTTTTAAAACACCGACGGCCATTGCCGAAGAGTTAGCTGGAGCTTATGATGGAATGGCGACTAGATTGGAGCAGGCTCGCCATCAGCTTCAATCTTCATGGAATCATCGCTGGCGTCAGGACAGCAGTTGGTTGGGCAATGCCCAAGAAGGCCTTCAGATAGGAGTGAGAAAATTATTAACCCTACAGCGTTCTCGACTAGATCATCGTATGGAGGGCCTTCGAGGTCGAGTTCAAAAAGGTTTAGAGATGGGATTTCGCCACATTGTACAAGCTGAAAGTAAGCTGCTTTCAAAGTCACTCAGCTATGTGAAGGAAAATAGGCATCAAGTTAAAGAGCGTTCTGGTCGGTTAGGCTGGAGTGTTAAGTCCCGTGTTGACTTAGAAATGAATGACCAAAAGACCAGAAGAAGCCGATTCAAAAAAAATCGTTTATTGCTGCCCTTATTACACTCTCGTCAGGATTTAGAACGTAGACGAATGAGATTGACTGGCGTATCAGTCGAGCGTCAAATTGAAGAAGCAAATAGAAAATTATTGGACGCGAAGAAAATACTAAGAGCTCACGATCCGGCTAGAACCTTAGATCGTGGATTTGCAATATTGGAAAGTGAAACTGGAGAGCCGATGAACCAAGAAAAAGAGTTTTCTTTGGGAAATCGCATTCGGGTCCGGATGAAGAACCGAGTCTTGCTAGCTAAGATTGAGGGAACCGAAGAGAGAAAAGATTAAACCCTTCGTCCTGATTCGTTTAGGAGACGAGTTCTACTTGGAAATTTTCTCCCTGAATATCTAATACTTTCATAGATTTCTTACAGCGGAGACATTTGAAGTTTTGACTTTCTTTTAATGGCGATCCTGTTCGGCAGAAACTATGAGAATCGCAAGATGGACAGGTGAACGTGTATCCAGGAAGTTCTCCACAATGGCCTCCGCCACAGCAGTAATCTTCGGTCATGATGATTTTGATACTCATATCTTCTCTCTTTGACTGATTGATATTAAGTCATATCAACGATTTCAAAGCAAGGCTTTCTGAAAGGACCTCTTGGAACATTTATGAATTAAGTGCAGAATATTGATTCATAAATGTTCCATTTTTGTCGGTCAAAACATTTGGGGGTGAGCCTAGACTAGATTATGAAAGGGGGGAGGAACCCGGCATGATTTTTTCTTTCCTTAAGAATACCACCAAATGAGCCACTTGCACATGAGTCATAGTAATCCGGAATTTCATGACTATTTTTATTCTTTGGTCAGTCCCAAAAACCCTAGAAAGCAAAGAAACTGTTTGAGGTGCCGAAAATCTTTTCTTAGCGACAATTATGGTAACAGAGTGTGTGCGCAGTGTCGCGATATTAAAGTCGGAATGGTGGAGTTGGTTGAGAAAGTTAGCCTTGGTAACCAGCGTGGGTATAGGGCGGGCTAAAGACTCTTGTGTTTCAAAAGAATCACTCAGATTGAAGACTTTCGATCGCGTGAATTTAACCACATGATCAATGACGATCTTGTTAGGGCTGAAGTCTGATGGTGTTTATAGAGAGAAGTTGATGGCCTTTAAAAAGCTTCTAGCTAATTGAGCATGACCTGAAGTATTGGGATGAATGCGGTCCCAGGCGATAGCCATGGGGTGCATGGATTCCATCATTTGATCGAATCCAATTTGTGTATCGACCAAAATAGCTTTGTGTTCATGGGCAAGTTCTTTGACGACATTGGCATATCGCTCAATTTGCACTCTCATAAGGTCATCACGATTGCTTTCAATGAAGTAAGGGGTCATGAGAATTAAACCTTTAAGGTTGGGCAGGGTTTTTTGGATCAATTCAGTCAGAACAGATCGGTATTCTTCAATGAGAACATGGTCTTCACTCATTTTTGGACTATCAAACTGACGCCAAACGTCATTGATGCCAATACAAATAGATAACCAGTCAGGATTAAGGTCTAGGACATCTTCTTGCCATCGTGACTTTAGTGATCTCACGGTATTCCCACTAAGGCCTTTATTGATGATTCGAATTGGCTGATCAGGGTAGGAGGCGTCTAGGAAAGCTTTCACCATATTGACGTAACCATTGCCATAGGGATCAAACAAACCTTCTCCTGCTGGTTTGTTTCTTCCACAATCGGTGATGGAATCTCCGATCATGATGAGTTTATCATTTTTTTCAAATATCATAAATTCTTTCCTTGGAGGCTATCAAGCATTTTAGATGGGTGAACGGTTTTGAGCCCATCGTCCCAATTCGATTCTGTGTATTTTAGCATTATGGCGCACATCAACAGGAAAGGATGGGTGTAGGTAAAAATCTTCAATCATGGGTAGATTAAACTTCAACGCAATGTCTAGGAGTTCAGCCTTTATGACAGATAGAGCTATTGTTTTTGAATCTTCAATTTCAATGGCTAGGGCAGGGAGCTCTATTCCATTTCTTAATATTTTAATAAGAGCGCATCGTTTTAGAGAGGGGTGCTCATTGAAGGGGGCTTCTACACAATCACTAAAAAGAGGGGTGCCCTGGTATTCGACTAGGTGGCCAACTCTGCCACAGAACCAGAGCTGACCATGATCATCAAGGTAGCCAGCGTCTCCCATTCGGTGCCAAAGTGTGTCTCGAACGTAAAATTTTGATTTTTTAGTTGCTTCAGGAAGTGCATCATAAGTGTCTGTGACAACAGACCCAGAAACGACAATCTCGCCAATTTCTCCTGAAAGGCAA
>Ga0233432_10002372_pt1 | contig 17528 bp, 39 predicted proteins | sample SI_122_August201_6_FD_179870 | JGI IMG/M metagenome (GOLD analysis project Ga0233432, IMG submission 179870) | Seawater microbial communities from Saanich Inlet, British Columbia, Canada - SI_122_August2016_10_MG | ecosystem: Environmental > Aquatic > Marine > Inlet | place: Canada: British...
ATAATGGGATTACATGTAAACATCTATAAAGAAGCAAGACAAGAAGATTCTTGGTTAGGTTCAATTGATTGCACAATGGGTGGTGAATCATCCTATGCAAAAGGGTTCACTGTTGTGAATGCTGATGGGCCTTTCGAACCGTCTGAAGATTACCCTGCTGCTGAACTTGTGATGGCAGAACCAATCGGTGGTAAGAGAATACTACGATTGATTCCAGAATCCAAGAAAGGTAAGTGGACAATGTTCGGTGGTAACTACGCTGGAACTTCTGACTCAAGGTTCTCAGAACTTTGTGAAAGGTTGCTTGGTGTGAATTTCTACGGCGCTGTCGCTGTCCATGATAGAGTGGAAGGATAAGAAATGGAAGAAACATTAACTTTCCTAGAAGCTTATAAGGGTGATTTAGAGTATGGTATCAGCAATGGTATCGACTCTATAAACCACTCAACAAGTGGTACGCCCTACTTCTACGGCAGGGGTGAAGCGAATGAATACTTGTCTGAACTCCAGACTTTAATTATACAAATAAAAAGACAAATATCTGAAAAAAGTACTTGACATTTGTTTTAATAACATGTATACTGTATAGGTAAGATTGAGAAAAGGAAATGATTATGGAACAAGCACTAGTTGATTATATCACTGCTAAGAACGCTGAAACCCAAGAATGGGTTGACGCTGCTGAGGGACGTATGGCAGGAATGATACCTACCGACCCTGCTTTCTTTGAAGAGAATGGTTGGACTACCCTCGTGAAATACAAGCGTGCTATGTTGGAAGAAGATGCATACTACATGTGTGCTGAAGCATACTCTAAGAGTTATGCTCGTATGATGAACTTCAAATTCAAAACCAATGCAGAGTTGGAAGACTTGTGTGACCAATATGGTGATACCATTGAGGCGAATATAAAGGAAGAGTCTGAGTGGGCGCAACAATGTGTTGATACATTTCAGTCTATCCTTACCAACACTATCAACTGTGGGGCTCGTAATGAAGAGACTGCTCTACGTTGGTTAGTTGAGGGTGAAGACTTTTACCACAGTCAAGATGTCGAGTCTTTTGTTTATGGATATGGTATCCTGTTCACAGACTATGGTAAAGAACTTGTGAAAAAAATAATGAATATTGTAACATACAAGGAGTTTGTATAATGGTAGATGTGATTCGTGATATCAATATCCTAGAGTCTTTATTGATTGCTATGGATGAGGGTGCGTCTGATGAGAAGCGAATGGCGCTTCAGTCAGTCGAAAATTTGATTGCAGAGAAGAAAGAAATTATCTCTGCGTTTGAAAAGGAGTTTGCAAATGATTCGCAATAAACAACCTAGTGAACTTGTCATTGACTTGACAGGCCCAGCAGGAAATGCTTTTTCTCTAATGGGACAAGCATCAAATCTTGCTAAACAGTTGGGGTTCGATAAATCTGAAATCCTCAAAGAGATGAAGTCTGGTGATTACGAAAACCTTATTTCTGTGTTTGATAAATACTTTGGCGATTACGTTATCTTAGAGAGGTAGAACCAATGACAGGATTAGAACATTCATTATTAGCGACAGGGTTGCTTGCCGCATTTTATTATCTCGGCGTCCACTTCGGTAAGAAGGACGCTGTTGAAGAAGCAGTTGAGTTTACACTTGATACACTTGAAAAAGGAAACTACGTCAAAGTGTTATATAATGAAAAAACTAAGGAAAAGGAACTAATACCTCTTGACAAGACAAGTTAAGTCTGATAAGATGTATAAGTAAATGGTAAGTAAATAAAAAAATGGTATATAAAACTTTAGAAGAGGCAGTAGTTGCTGCCAAAATAATGTGCGAGACGCTAGAAACTTATGTTCGTGTTACAATTGCCCCAGAGGGAAATGGTTACGAATTGTTTGGAACTGGTTCATGCGTACAAACAGTGAAGGAGTGATTATGAAAATTACAATTATTGGAACTGTCTTAGCGACAACTCTACTTGCAACAACAGCATTTGCTGGTGGCGCAACTGTAGAAGATAAGTATAAGACTATTGAAAAGAAAGTCCCACATACAGAGAACATCTGTAATACTGTCGATATTCCTATCTATGGAAATGTTGGTGGTGGTGGTGCATCTGGTACGGACGTATTAGGTGGAATGATTATCGGTGGATTACTTGGTAAGGGTATCACTGGAAAAGATAACGGTGCAGCAGCTGGTGCAGTGCTAGGTGGCATATTTCAAGCAGACAAGAAACAAAACAAACAAAATCAAATTGTGGGTTATCGTCAGCAACAACAATGTTATCAGAACACCACATATACTATAGAGAGAAATACAGTTTACTCTCACAGTATAGTGACTTTTTCCCATGAGGGGAAACAGCACAGGGTAAAATTTAACCGATACTAATGGTTAATTTTCTGCCCGTAGCTCAACTGGATAGAGCAACAGCCTTCTAAGCTGTAGGTTATAGGTTCAAGTCCTATCGGGCAGGCCAATTATTTTTGAGGAACAAATGAGGTATAATAAGTACAACCAGAATAAAAGAAAAGAAAACAAGCCACAAGGTGGTTTGACTGTTGAGGTGCGTGACAATGATGTCAATAAAGCAATGCGTATCTTAAAGAAAAAATTACTAAACGATGGGTTCTTTCAAGAACTCAGAGATAGAACCTTCTATGAATCTAGGGGAACTAAACGTAGGAAAGATAAGAAAGCTGCTACGAGACGTTTCAAAAGAAATATGGAAAAACGTAAAGAAGAACTTGGTTATTAATAAGGTAGTGATATGGCACGGCGCCCAACAATAAATACGGATGAGACTATAAAGAAACCTCGTAAGAAACGTAAACCAATGACGCCTGAACAAAAGAAGGCTGCTGGTGAACGTCTTGCTCTTGCTAGAGAGAAACGTCTCGCTGAGAACCCACCACAATATAAAAGTATTCATCCTAGTGTGGTTGAACGTGGTGATGATGACCCTCTTAGTATGAAGAAGGTGCAGATGTGGATTAAGACACAAAAGGATTTGTTGTCTGCTGCTAAACGTGGTGTTCGTGATAAGGTAAAGGGTGCAGAGGCGCAAGTATCTCAACACGAAGGTTACATTAGAAATCTACATCGTTATTTGCGTGATGGTGATTATGTTGATACACGTTATGGTGAACATCAACAAAGTGCCATAAAGTATCGTTGTGTTGCAATGGCATATTATGCTGATGGTACACCCAAAAGAACAGAGGGTGTATTCTATCCAGACCTTGGTTATACATGGATGGGAGCTCATCATGTCGAAGAAGAAAGATAATATCATCAATTTCCCAAAAGGAAAGATAATCAAAGTTGACAACACCGCTGGTATTGCTCGTGAACATATTTTGTTTACTGAAGATTTGACTCAGGGACTTGTGGTAAATATGATACACAATATGTCAGAGAATGGCATTGACGTAGATCATCCCGACTTCCTTAGAGACACTGCCTTTTTGGTTGAGTTGATTAAAAGTATGATATTCAGAGAAGGTGGTTTAGACCATCCTCTACAGGATTTTACTAAACTCTTTATTGATTATACAGAAGAGGATGGTATACCTACTATGGACATTGACCTTGATATGATACAGGGCGTGTCTGATGAGTTGTTTGGAGATGAGAATCCAGACAATGATATATAAGTTATTGCTCCCCTAGCTCATTTGGTAGAGCAGCTGATTTGTAATCAGCAGGTGGCCCGTTCGAATCGGGCGGGGAGCTCCAGTTTTGGAACGTAGCATAACGGTAATGCATCACTTTTTGGTAGTGCAGATTATAGGTTCGAATCCTATCGTTCCAGCCATTATTGTCGGAGTATAGCACAGTCTGGTAGTGCGCTACGTTTGGGACGTAGAGGTCTAAGGTTCGAATCCTTATACTCCGACCAAAAATCTATTGACATATGAGTCGATAAGTGGTATCATTGTATATAAATAAAGTGAGAAAATTATGATTCTAGTGGATATGAACCAAGTTACTATCAGTAATCTGATGGTACAAATAAATCAGTCAAAGAACAAACAAGTCGATGAGGACTTAGTTCGTCATATGGTTTTGAATTCTTTACGGATGTACCGTTCAAAGTTTTCAGAGGCGTTTGGTGAACTTGTACTTTGTTATGATAGCAAAAAGTATTGGAGAAGAGAATACTTCCCCAACTACAAATCAAACCGTAAGAAGGATAGGGCTAAGTCAGACTTAGATTGGAATACAATCTTTGAGACACTTAATGCTATTCGTGATGAAATTCGTGAGACTTTCCCCTACAAAGTTATTGAAGTGGAAGGTGCTGAGGCAGATGATTGTATTGCAGTTATATGTCAACATATATCTAAGACACCGAATGAATTCGAACACATCTTAATATTATCTGGTGATAAAGATTTCATACAGTTGCAAAAACACAACTTTGTAAAACAATATTCACCTGTTCTTAAAAAGTTTATTAAGGATATTGATCCGAATATATATATTAAGGAACATGTGTTAAAGGGTGATAGGAGTGATGGTATACCAAACTTCTTATCGCCAGACAATACATTCGTAGATGAGATGCGACAGAAACCTATGTCAAAGAAAAAGATTGCTGGTTGGATTGAACATGAACCAGAAGATGTTTTCAATGAAGAGATGATGCGTAACTATCAACGAAACAAAACACTAATTGATTTAGAGTGTATTCCAGAAGAACTGACAGGTAGGATTCTAGAAGAGTATAGGATGCCTCCAAAAGGTGACAGGAGTAAACTGCTAAATTACTTTATAAATAAAAGATTGAGAAATCTTATGAACGATATCGGAGACTTTTGATTATGAATCAGAAAACATACACACCTCTACTTTCTGAGGTATTAAAGAAAGTACACAATGCAAAAACTAAGGGCAAGAAGATTGAGATCTTAAAGGAACACGATTGTGATTCTTTGAGAATGATTATCAAATCTTCATTTGACCCAGCAATCGAATGGGAAATCCCCGCTGGGGAAGTTCCGTATACAGCAAACGAAGCTACTGAAGGTACAGAACATACCGTCTTGCGTAGAGAATCAAGGAAACTGTATCACTTTATCAAAGGTGGTAATACTACTCTTGCTACGTTTAAGAAGGAAAACATGTTCATTCAGATGCTTGAAGGTTTGCATATCTCAGAGGCCGAACTAATTATCGCCGCAAAAGACAAATCCTTACATAAGGTATTCAAGGGACTTTCTGAAAACGTAGTTAAAGAAGCCTTTGGATGGAATGACAATTATCAAAGGAGTCAATAACAATGTTGACAGCTAGTCAGTTCAAAGAACTATTTCCTAATTGCAAAGACCCAGATGGATGGGTAGATGCAATGAACGAAGTCTTCCCGAAATATGAAATCAATACACCAGAACGTATTGCATCTTTCATAGCTCAGTGTGGACATGAGAGTGGTGGTTGGAGAGTGTTCTCTGAAAACCTTAACTACAGTGCCAAGGCGCTGGATGCAATCTTCGGCAAATACTTCAAACGTGCCGCACGAGATTCAGAACCATATCACAGACAACCAGAAAAGATTGCTAACGTAGTCTATGCTAACCGTATGTCGAATGGGGATACTGACTCAGGTGACGGATGGAAGTATCGTGGCAGAGGCCCAATCCAGTTGACAGGTAAAGCAAACTATAGTGCATTTGCCTCCGACATGGATGTTGACGTTGTTGACAATCCAGACAAGGTTTCAGAAGATAAAGAGGTCGCTCTCATGTCCGCCATCTGGTACTGGAATAAGAATGGATTGAACCGTTATGCAGATAGTGGTGATATCAAAACAATGACTAAACGTATCAATGGTGGTTATATTGGTCTGGAAGACCGTATCCATCACTGGAAAGAAGCACTACATATGCTAGGTAGTGATGTTTCAGAACACGAATCAGATGATGAGTTTGTGGAAGAACCTTCACCAGAAGATATTGGTGTATTACGAAAAGGCATGAAGTCGGTTGGTGTTGTGATGATGCAAGAAGCATTAGGTATCACAGCAGACGGTGACTTCGGCCCAGGCACTGAACGTGCTTTAAAAGAATGGCAATCCGCCAATGGGTTAGTTGCAGATGGGATAGCTGGGCCTGCAACGCTAGGAGAACTCCTAGTCTAACCAGCATGTCTCGGCGGCATTCCCTTGCTCCTTTCTCTCTCTTACACAATGCGAGGGGATGCCGCCGCCGTAAGGGTAAACCAATGACAGAGATAACACCAATACTACCAGTACGGATAGTGAGTAATTATACAAGGACTTATCCTGTAGGAGACACTCTAACTACTGTACATGTAAAGCACACACAGACGGGCGATGGGCCTGTCAGGGTATCTGAGGTGTCATACACCACCTATAATAACAGAGGGCAATCAGTAGAACCCCTCAAACCTATGGGGCAAAACGTAGATATATCTGCATAATGTCAAAAATAATTTAAAATAATTTCTAAGTCCTTGTTTTGCAAGGACTTTTTTTTGTACTTTTTTTCACAAAACACTTGACATTTGTTATGATAACAGGTATAATACTAGTATAAATTGAGAAATGAGGTTACAGATGAATTTAGTTGATGTTACAGGTGGTACAAAGTTTCAGAAAGAAGTTGCTTTCAAAACAGTCTGCCAGATGATTACTGAATTGATGCCTAGAATGAAGACTTTAGAGATTATAGTTCGCATTCGTAAGTTCAATGATGATGCAATTGGTTACTGTATGATGGAAGATAGCAAACGACAGTTTGAGATTGAGATTAGTAAAGACTTATCTCTAAAAGACTTTGTAACTACTATGTGTCACGAGATGGTACATGTTAAACAATACGCCCGCAATGAGATGAATGGACTTGCTACCGACAGACGCTGGAAGAAATGTAATGTTTCAGATTCAGTTGGGTATTGGGACTTGCCTTGGGAGAAAGAGGCTCACCGTTTAGAGGGTAAACTTGCCCAAAAGGTTTGGGACTCAAATATTTTATAAAAACCTGTTGACAATGTGTTGACAAGGTGATATCATAGCTATGTAGAATGAGAATAAAGGAATAAATTATGACACAAATTACAGTAATCCACAGTGCTTTCGAAGAAACACCACGAACAGTTGCTCTAGTAGAAGTTGGTGACTTAACTGGTACTAAAGCTTTAGAGTACGCTTATCGTTGGACTAACAACATCCAAGGTTCTTGGAGTATCAAAGAATTTGCACTTGAGGCTGACAATGGTGTAACAATGCAGAATGGCGACTATAATGAGAACGTCACTGTAATGGCCGACCTTCCAGTGTATGAAGGTAAGACGTTTGGAATGCGTTCTACTTCTATGGGAGATCAGATGTTAATGGGAACAACTAAGTACAAAGTTGCTATGGTTGGATTTGAGGAGATTGTATAATGGGAAAAGTTAATGCTTATTTGATGGACGTTCAAGAGTTCGTTTGGGACTACTATAACTCTAGTGGTGACATTGATACTACAACAGGCGTTAGTACTGTTGCTGATATCATTGCCAAAGTTAAAGAAGAGTTTGGTAGTGGAATGGCAGTTGATGCCGCTCGACAGGAGATTGAGGAAATTGAGGGGGGTGTTAACTGGTGATAAAGGAACTAATTTTAGGTTCTATGTTGACCTTTCATGGCCATCCAATTGCTCCAGAGGATTTGACTCAAGGTGAGTTGGATACCTATATGCAAATGGAAACAGGGTGTCTCGCTGAGAACGTATACCATGAAGCACGAGGACAAGGCGCAGCAGGACAGATTGCTGTTATCTTTGTGACATTGAATCGTGTAGCAGACCCAAGATATCCAAACAGTATTTGTGATGTTGTCAAACAAGGGCCTCATAAACCTAGTTGGACAGGTTCGGGTGAGATGATACCAGTAAGACATAAGTGCCAGTTCAGTTGGTACTGTGATGGTAAGTCTGATGAGATTCGTAATGATTATGTATATCAGAACATTTATACCTTGACAGAGTTAATGATTAATGGTACAATACATAGTATAGACATCACAGAAGGTGCAACGCACTATCATGCTGACTATGTTATGCCTTCTTGGGCAAAGACTAAAACAAAAACGATTGAGATAGAAGACCATATCTTTTATCGCTGGGAGAGATGATGATTGAGATACTACAAGAAATAACTGATTGGGGCGAAGAGAAAGTCGCTAATGGAATCTATCATATCAATAAGGCAGGACACTGTGTTCAATACAATGACAAGGTGTTCAATAAACCTCTCAAGCAATTTAGTAAAGCAAGACGCAAGTTTAAGAAAATAGGAGAACGTCCAGAATGAATGTATTTTACCTAAGCGCTTACGAGGACATGTGTGCCCAGATGCACTGTGACTCTCATTGCAGTAAGATGATTATAGAGTATGCTCAACTTATGTCTACTGCACATCGTACTATGGACGGTGAATTATATTATGGACGTACCAAGAGTGGTGCAAAAATCAAGCGTTGGAAGATGGACGATGATGTTATGGAAACAACTCTATACAAAGCATCACATGTGAATCATCCTAGTGGTATTTGGGTACGACAGTCTGCAAAGAACTACAGATGGTTGTATCGTATGTGGACAGAACTCAATACAGAGTTCATGTGGCGTTATGGTAAAGATGCACCACACGAGAGTTATCGTAAACTAAATGATATCTTGTTCAATACTCCAAAGAATATGAAGGAAGGTGTATGGACAGAACCAACACCAGCGATGCCTGATGATGTAAAGAACAATGACTCATTAGTTGCATATCGTGATTACTATGTCAAATACAAACAACACCTAGCATCGTGGAAACGCAGAGGCGCTCCAGATTGGTATGAGGTGGCTGCATGAGTAATGATAATTCGCCAGTTTTTGAAAAGGGATATCCGTCACACAACGCAGTCAATCGTGAAAGTTATCACGATTATATGGGGAGAAGAATGAGAGAAGATAAAGAGAATCAAGTGGTGAGTCCATACGGTGGACTAGGAGCTCAATCCAAAACTATAACTGCATTTACATTACTGGAGCTGGAAATAAAGAATCTTAATGCTAGCTATTATTCTTCCCTAAATAGAATAAAGGAATTGGTTGAAGAGAACCAAGAATTGAAATTACAAATTGAAGAATTGAAAAATAATGCCAACATATAGCGTGAGAGACAATGATACTGGAGAGATGGAAGAGATGTTTTGCTCTTACTCTTCTCTACAGGAATATTTGAAAGATAATCCCTCTAAGGAAAGTGTTATTACTTCTGCACCAATGATTGTTAGTGGTACAGGTATGAGTGGTAACATTAAGACAGATAGTGGATTTAATGAAGTATTGCAGAAGATAGGAGAGTCCCATTCGGACAGCCCTCTTGCTGAAAGGTACGCCAAGAAATCTATCAAGGATATTAAGACAAAAGGTATCGTTGAAAAACATCGCAAATTACAAGCTAAACAGAGGGGAGATTAATGCCAGTAAAATTTAAACCAACACAAGTTAATGTGGATAGAAAAAGTGGGAAGAGAACTGTTAGTAACTTCTACATGCATCAACAGACAAAAGAAACTCTTGTTGAGGAGTTAAATAGGTCATCGACTAGAGGCCCGCTCAAACAAAAAATTCGAAATGAATTGACGAAACGAGGTGTATCACATGGGTAAAGCAAAAGAAATCAGAATGGATAGTCTGGTTAAAGTTAATCCAATTACGGACAATCAGAAGAAAGCTTTCGAAGCATATCAGAAAGGTAAGAACCTTTTCTTATACGGAGCTGCTGGTACAGGTAAAACCTTTGTATCCTTATATCTTGCAATGCAAGAAGTTATGAAACATGACACACCATACGACACAGTTTATATTGTGCGTAGTGCAGTCCCTACTCGTGAGATTGGTTTCTTGCCAGGCGATGAGGAAGATAAGACAGCATTGTTTCAAGTTCCTTATCAGAACATGGTTAAGTTCATATTCGAACAACCTAATGAACAGGCGTTTGATGGACTGTATGATAGACTGAAGAACCAAGGTTCTTTGATGTTCTTGACTACATCATTCTTGCGTGGTATTACATTAGACAATGCAATCATCATTGTTGATGAATGTCAGAACTTAAACTTCCATGAGCTTGACACGATTATTACTCGTGTTGGACAAGATTCTAAAATTATGTTCTGTGGAGATTTCTTCCAGACTGACCTTGTAAAGAGTTCAGACAAGAGTGGATTGACACAGTTTATGAAAATCTTAGATGCTATGGAAGCGTTTGAGAATATTGAGTTTACCATTGGGGATATTGTTCGTAGTGGTTTTGTTAAAGAATACTTAATCAACAAGATTAGGTTAGGAGTTGAATAGTGAAGAATAAAAAATGGCAAAAACAGGTGGATAGTTATTACCAAAGAGAAAGAGCATATTACGGTGGACTAGGTGTTGTAAGAACAATAGTCGGTGTAATGTGGGTTGGTACATCCCTGTATGCAATTAACACTGGTGATATGACCATACCAGCTGGTATGTTTTCTGCAATACTTGGTGCTGCATTGACAGCATGGGGTATTGAGGCAAGCAGAAAGAATAATGTCTAATTGGCATGGGGGTAAAGGTTCCAAGAGAAGAACCTCTAATGAAAAGGCCTATGCAGATAATTGGGATAAAATTTTCGGTGCTGAACGTAATAATATAATTGTTGATGCACTTAACAATCTAGCAAAGAAAGATACCACTGATGAAAGATGTGACGTTGATGGAGTTAAAAGAAATTCTAACCAAAAATAAGTTGGAGTATTTCATAAAGAAACAAAACGGAAACATAGTAAAAATACATTTTTATATAAAAGAAGAAAGTTCTTGACATAAGACGTATTTTTTGGTATAATTATTAATAATGAAAACAATTGAGGTAAATTATGTTTAATCATAAACCAGTAGATATCCCAGAGGTATCAACCAAGAATATTAATCGGAAGCGTTTCTATGATACGCCAACTGGTTTCTATCCATCTATCACAACCGTGTTGGGTGTTCGTAAAGAAAAGAAGGCAGGACTACAAGCGTGGCGTAATCGTGTAGGTAATGATGTTGCTAATCATATCATGCGTACCGCCGCTTCTCGTGGAACTGCTGTCCACACTATGTGTGAGGACTTCTTAAATAATAAAGAAGTACTGAAGGAAGAGTTCGCATTCTTACCTTGGTGTTTGTTCTCACAACTAAAACCTACGCTTGAAAAACGTATAGATAATATCTATGCACAAGAGTGTGGATTGTGGAGTGAGAAGTATCGTCTTGCAGGCCGTGTGGACTGTATTGCAGATTGGAACGGTGTCCCATCTATTATTGACTTTAAGACTTCTCGTTCTGAAAGAAAGGATGATTATAATTTCGAATACTATATGCAAGCATCTGCTTATGCAGAGATGTTTGAGGAACGTACAGGAATTGAAATCAATCAGATTGTTATCTTAGTGGTAACTGAAGATGGACTTGTCCAAGAGTTTGTGAAGGATAAGAATGACTATCTTCAAGATTTGGTTGAGACAATCGACCTGTTCACGGAAGAATGGGAAAAGGAAAATGCTCAACAAGAAGATGTTTTCAATACTGCCGGCGCTGCTGTTTAGTACAGCAGTTGCAGCAGAACCATTCTGGGCAGATAAACCTGTCCAGTGTGGTACACTACAAACCATAAAATCTATTACTGATAACTTTGGTGAAGTACCATTTATCACAATGGATGGATGGGGTGCTCAACCAGAAGGTAGAGGAACGTATAAAACAAAGGTGATAATTACAGTTAACACTGATACCTATACTTGGACAATAATTGAATTTCCATCCCCAAGGATGGGCTGTATACTAGGAAGTGGAACAAGTTTACAAAAACTTATTGACATAGGGGTATCTTTGTGATATCATGGTTATATAAATAGAAATGCAATCGTTAATACGATTCAAAGTTTGGACAGGACGAGGGTGCGAATCCCTCCATCTCCACCAAAAGTACATTGCGCCTTACTGCAATAAGGTGTCTTTGCAGAGATACAGACCTCACGAGGGTTTAAGACAATGTATTTTTGATGGGGATGAATAGGATCGACTGACGGATAGAGATGAGAGTAGATTGCCGTGGTGACTTACGTTAGACAGTCAACAAAACTAAACGCAAACGATAACTTTGCCATATCTGATTTCGCCTTAGCGGCGTAAACGCAGGGAGTTGTCCACTTACTTAGCAACAGAAAAGTGGAATTCAGCGGGTGTCGTATAATGGCATTACAAGAGGTTTCCAACCTTTTGACGAAAGTTCGATTCTTTCCACCCGCTCCAAATTCTATAGTGTGATGACTTAATACATCCGTGTAGACCTACGGTAAGTCTGCGAAAATCGGAGAAGGTTTCGGTATTATTAATACCACCTTCTCCACCTTTTTAAACCTGTTAACAGGAGTTTGTAATGAATCTAGAAGAACTAGTTGTGATGACGCCAAAGAAGTTTGCGCTTCAAATAGAAAAGATAGTTAGTCAAGGAAACGAAGTATCATATATGGATGCAATATTAGATTATTGTGAAAAACATCAAATGGAACCAGACACGATTGGGCCGCTAATCTCAAAACCACTTAAAGAAAAAATAGAAGCAGATGCAAGGAAGTTGAATTTCTTGCCACGAGTAGCAACCCTACCAGTTTAAGGACAAGTCCAATGGAAGCGTGGGAATCCTACCAGATGTATCTTGGTCTGAAATTACACTTCACTAGTAACTATGATTATACTAGATATGGTGGAAAGACTTCTGCATCCAAGGCATCGTTTCTAAAAAGAAGAGATAGATATTTCTTCGCTAGAGTGGCAAGAAAGTATGGTGATAATACACAAGACTACTATATTGCAAACTTCGTGAAGTCGCCAAAAGGATGGCTGGGTGATTTCAGTGAAGAGAATTACTTAGAATGGTCTAAGAACAGACAGTCATTGACGTACAACTTTTTACAGGACATGCACTTTTTATTTGATCAAGTTGATGAATTTAATTCAATTTTCTCTTTACAAAGTGGTAAACATCCTGTATTATTAAAGAACATACTCGCAAAGAGAGTAAGCATTGAGACGGCGGTAATCCTACAAGGGTTGCTAAATTATGTAACACGGTTTGATAAAGGAATGAAAGATGACTTAGTATGGCCAGACACGAGACGATTAATCGTCAAATACGCCGCATTTCTCCCTTATGATAGAGAGAAGTGTAAATCAAAACTACTCCAACTAGTGAAGGAGACATTCTAATGGAAGTGCAAGTTGCCAATCCAGTTCGGTCAAACGAATCGAATGAACTTATTAGGGAAAGAGACTTCTATCGTTCTAAGCTTGTACAAGCAAAGACACGAATCAAGACTCTTGAGTTTGACTTGTCAGAGCTTCAAAAGCGTGACATAGTACTCTCAAAGAAACTTGCTGAGTCTGCTAATAAGTCCAATAATGGTTATCGCCCTCGTTATCGTAAACAGGCGTAATTGTTATATATCCTGAGTAGGATAATAAACTGCTCAATTTTATTGAAGGAATTGTTATGAAATATAAACAATTGTCACAGAATACATGGTTGGTTGAAGTCCAACAAGATGGTAAAACAAAAGAGTTGTTTTTTGAATTCCCAACAGGATCATTAGATTCAGTCGGTTGGGATACAGGCGATACTCTGTTATGGGAAGAACTGCCAGATGGTGGTTATAATTTGACAAAGAAGGATAATGATTAGTGACAGAGATTAAGGAACTAAAACAAATGGTAACATCAACAAGATTGATTAGTTACAGTCAACCCCCAAAAGGTGAGGATGGTATTATTGGTATTGAGAATGTACAAGATTTAATCGCATTCTGTGCTCGTGTATCTAATCCTGCTAATCAGATGAATCAAGAGACATCTGAAAAACTTATTAAGTACTTGGTGAAACATAAACATTGGAGTCCATTGGAGATGGCTAGTGCTACGATTGAAATCGACACTACTCGTGACATTGCTCACCAGATTGTGCGTCATCGAAGTTTTGCATTTCAAGAGTTTTCTCAACGGTATGCAGAACCATCAGCAATGGGTGATGCATTTACTAAAAGAGAATGTCGTTTACAGGATACAACAAATAGACAGAACTCTATTGAGATTGAGAATGACCCTTCTCTAGTAGATAATGTAAAACACCAACAACTGATTACAGATTGGAATCGTAGACAACAAGGTGTTATCGAAACATCTCGTAAAGCATACGAGTGGGCGATTGAAAATGGTATTGCAAAGGAACAGGCTCGTGCAGTTCTTCCAGAAGGACTGACCAAGACTCGACTATATATGCAAGGTTCTTTACGTTCATGGGTTCATTACATTGAACTTCGTGGTGCGAATGGAACTCAAAAAGAACACATGGAAGTTGCACAAAAATGTGCAAAAGAGATTGCTAAAATCTTTCCACTAATGGAGAAACTATAGTGTATAAGTTTATACATGAAGAACCTGTACAAGAAGATGTACATGGTTTTAAAACAACACATCACACTAACAGGATTGAATTCAATGTTGAAGACGGTTCTGATTTGAATGAGATGTGTGACGCATTTCAACATTTCCTGCTTGCGAATGGATATTCGTTTGATGGGAATGTTGAGATAGTTCCTAATGAAGAAGATGAATTGCTAGACTATAAAGCAATGCAACAGGACATGACGGAACTAAATGGTGATGGCAACAGGGAACGTGGACGTTACGGTGAAGATACACATGTATACAAACCAAAACGCACATCTCTTTGGGACGCAAAACCAGAAGAGTGGGATGCTCTTAGAAATAAAACTTGAAAAAGTTATTGACAAAGCCCCACTTTTGCAGTATAATAAATACTGTTATATAATGAAATGCACAGTTATGCTGTGCAGATTGTGAAATACTTAAACATACGACAATATACGGAGAATACAATATGTCAATTTCAGCAATGAGAAACCAGAACAGTTTAGATAAACTGTTGCAACAAGTCCAAAAGGACGAATCACCAGCTACAGAAAAGAAATCCTATGCGGATGAACGTCTGTGGAAACCACAGGTGGACAAGGCAGGCAATGGGTACGCAGTACTTCGATTCCTACCAGCACCAGAGGGTGAAGAACTTCCTTGGGTACGAGTTTGGAATCACGCATTCCAAGGCCCAACTGGACAGTGGTTTATTGAGAACTCTCTTACTACTCTAAATCAGAAAGACCCTATCAGTGAGTACAACTCGCAGTTATGGAACTCTGGTGTAGAATCAGATAAAGAGATTGCTCGTAAACAAAAACGTAAACTGCAATATTTTGCAAATGTATACGTTGTAAGTGACCCGACTAATCCTCATAATGAGGGTAAAGTTATGCTTTACAAGTTCGGTAAGAAAATCTTTGACAAACTTATGGAAGCAATGCAACCTGAGTTCCCTGATGAGACACCTATCAACCCATTCGATTTTTGGGAAGGTGCCAACTTCATGTTGAAGATTCGCAAAGTAGATGGTTACTGGAACTACGATAAGTCTGGTTTGGATGCTAAATCTGCATTGAAATCAACTGATGAAGAGTTGGAAGCAATCTACAAGTCACAGCATTCACTTGCTGAGTTTCTTGCGCCGTCAAACTTTAAATCATATGATGAGTTGAAGACTCGTTTGGATGCGGTATTAACAGGCAAACTTACTACTGGTAAGACTGCTGCAGAGAGAATGCAAGATGAGGAGTCTACGAACTTCACACCTGAGTTCAAATCTGAACCCGCTCCACAACCTTCAACAGTGGCAACTGCATCTGATGAAGATGATGATGCTATGTCATACTTTGAAAAGTTGGCGAATGAATAGTATCTATGCTAGGGTAGAGGTGTAACACACAGACCCAAAATAGATAAGTACGGTTGTAGTATACAACACACTAGACGGCTAGACTGTACCGAATATAGAGAAAGAACTTAGTGTGGGGGAAAGGGATAGAGTGCAAACTCTGTCCCTTTTTTTTAGCGTCAAATATTCATCTGTTGTCAAAACAATGACATTGCCTAAATATATACGAAAGGATAGGTATTATGTACGAATGGAATGACGATCACTTTTTTACTAAGGGACAGAAGATTTACATGTTGATATGTGGTATTATTATTGCATTATCTTTTGCATGGGTTACATATATTTACTTCGAATATAGAGTAGTAAATGCTGAATGGAATGCAACTTTTACTTCGCCTGAAACATTTTGGAATATAAATCGTTAGCAGCACTCTTTTATTATAAATAGTAGTTATTGAGAGAGAACATATGGATTTACTATCATTTGTGGGAGACGTTGGAGCTCCAATAGCAGGGGCTATTGCGGCAGGATATTTCGTCTTCTTAACAATCAGATTTATACTAGCAGGCGTTACTGATAGTGTAAAGACGCTAAACAGTATCATAGGACAGTTGGACAATCGTGTTCAGACTATGAATAATGACTTAGTAAAGATTGATGCTTTGATGAGTTATGCGTTTGGGGTGAAACCCAACATAGACAGACTTGCAGCGAATGAAGGTAAAGAAGATGCTCGGCGTGATTAGGGGATAAATTTGGACGAACTTGCAAATGCAATAAAAGATTATGGTTTCCCTATTATAGCAGCAATAGGACTTGGATACTTTGTATACTTCATATGGAAGTGGGTAACTGAAACTATTGACCCTGTAATCGGTGGAGCAATGGGTACGCTTATTGCATTAGTAGATAGAATTAGAATGCTTGATAATGACATGATACGTCTGAATACGAAACTCTCAATGTTATTAGAACATTACGATAAAGAAGGCAAACCTATAGATGGGGATGTAGAAAAAATATTACAGAGGTATGGATCAAGACATGAAGAAATTAATAGCAATAGGAGTACTCCTAACAATAATACCGACACTTAGTCACGCCAGTGATTTAGTACACACTTTCGGGAGTCCCTCATTTAGTGGGATTGGTCAGTCTCAACACTTCCTTTCTATTGCTCAGATTGAGCATAACAGAAAACAAAAATTAAAAGATGATGCTGAAGCTGCTGAACGAGAAGCAGCAAGAGAAGAAGCAAATAAAACTATAAACAAATTTATCAATAACGTAGAGTCTCGTATCTACGCACAAATTTCAAAAAATCTAGTCGATAGTATGTTCGAAGAAAATGGTGCTTTAACTGGTACAGCAGAACTAGAAGGTGCTACAATCTATTGGGTAAAAGATTTAACAGCAGGGACAATCACAGTTACCATTACTGAAGAAGATGGTTCTGTCACTGAATTGGTTGTTCCCTTAACAGGGTTTGGGTTCTAAATGGAACAAGCAATATTATTTTTAATATTTACATGTTTATTGGGTGGGTGTACCTCACTGGCAACACAAGAGAACTTAGACATTAAACCACCTACAACATTTGTAAGTGGTGTACAGGAGAGGTTAGAAGACCTCCCACTCCTTGATGCTCCACCGATGACAATTGCGGTGTA
>Ga0233432_10002381_pt1 | contig 17496 bp, 19 predicted proteins | sample SI_122_August201_6_FD_179870 | JGI IMG/M metagenome (GOLD analysis project Ga0233432, IMG submission 179870) | Seawater microbial communities from Saanich Inlet, British Columbia, Canada - SI_122_August2016_10_MG | ecosystem: Environmental > Aquatic > Marine > Inlet | place: Canada: British...
CATGGCAAGCATCCGTGGAGACTTCAGAAGGTAGTGGAGATAGAGATGACTTGGAGTGCGATAGAGTGAGTAGGATAGTGAGTAGGATAGTGAGTAGGATAGTGAGTAGGATAGTGAGTAGAGTAGTGTAGAACAGAATAAATTTTTTATGTGGTTCAACCCTTGGAGACTCATTGGAGACAAGATGGACCTTGGAGACTCATTGGAGACAAGGTGGACCTTGGAGACTCATTGGAGACAAGGTGGACCTTGGAGACCTTAAAAATTTGATTCAAGTTAGAAGATCTTCCAACAGAAAACAAACAACATACAACATACAACTTACTCACAAGACTCACAGACTCACAGACTCAGAGACTCAGAGACTCACAGACTCAGAGACTCAGAGACTCACAGACTCACAGACTCAGAGACTCACAGACAAGGATGAGTTCGTGCGCGTGTCTCCAACTCACCGAGGCAACTCTGGCCTTCCCCACCGAAGATATTGACCGCAAGGAGGAGATCACCCTCTGGGGACCCGAGACTCTCCACGCGATGCCCGGTGCGGCGGCATTCATGCAGGGGGAGGACGCATGGGAGAACATCTACGAGCTCTCGGTGGAGGCTGGGATGCACTGGGACCAAGGACCATATAGGTCATCTCTACAAGAGGCTCTCACCGAAATGGATGACCCAACAGAATCCATACAAGACCCAGAGATTGAAGCAGCTCTCGACCAATGGAGGAGGGGGGTGGAGGATATGGATGACCTCCATGAGCCATCACTCTTCACAGAGTGGAATCAGGCAGCGGGGTGCTCTTCTTTCGTCGGCGCAGCCGAACTCGGTGGGAAGAATATGAAGATCCCCCAATACACTCCCGAGATGCTAGCACAGCGGGACACACTGAACTGGATGTTCAACTTCCACTGGAACACGACCTTCTACCCAGGTGACACAATGACTTCGGTGGTCCCTGACACAACAGAACTCCTTGAACTCGTGGCAGTCGGGGAAAACTATGGTGTCGCTAAGTGTGAATATGGGGCAGTCTTCGTCCCTAAGGGTGCGATTAATTATCTCCAACACAATGGAGGTGCAAATGTGGGCACAATCTTCGACGGAGAGATCACCTTCACTCCAGGGAAAAAGTTCCTATGGAGACTCACGCGAGATGGGGTCAAGTTTACATACGAAGACATGTGCGGAAATCGCAGGGCAGACGACTACTAGACTAATAGACTTGAAGAAATAAACAGAGGGTAGAATAGCATTAGGATAGAATAGAATTAGCGTAGATCATAATAAAATTTTTTATGTCACAACTAAGAAGCATAAAATTTGATTCTTGCTTAGAAGATCTTATAACAGAAAAACAACCAACAACTACTGACAACTACTGACAACTACTGACAACTACTGACAACTACTGACAACTACTGACAACTACTGACAAGGGGACAGACAAGAACAACGGGTGGAGAGTATGTCGTCCATCTCTGTCGAACGTATTGCTCAGATTAAGAAATGGCGAGAGGAATTGCGCCCAGACAACTTCGACGCGTGGGTCTGCTTGGGTGGAGAATACAGGGATATGGCTGAAGTACAGGAGTGGGCTTCAGAGGGAGTTGAAGAGGAACTCAGTAGACAATACGAATGTTTCCGGGTGTGGATGAGTAATAATCCCCGTTGACATGCGAGAAGCATAGGATAGGATAGCATAGGATAGCATAGGATAGTATATATAGGAATAGTTAGGAATAGTTATAAATTTTTTATGTGCCTCATATATAAAAATTTGATTCAAGTTAGAAGATCTTATAACAGAAACAAAATAAACTACTGGTGTGACGGACCTCGGTGAGAAAGTTAATACATTCATCTGTGAAAGAATCCCGCTACTCGAACCATGGTTATGTCCTATTCGCGAGTCCTCTACTCCGACATCTACGATCCATTGGGGAATCCCGCTCATGCGGGGACAAGACACGTGGTGAAGTGGGATACACTGGATGATGGGTCCCGTATCTGCTATGAGAAGTACAATCACTATGAGGGGTATGGCCAAGGATATTGCAGAGAAAAAATGGATTTCCTAGAGTCCATCAACTTGGACCATCCCCTCTGGAGTCTTGTGAGATGCGGGGAGAGTGGAAACAAGGTGGGGGAGAAGGGAGAATCCGTGGAGAAGTCTCTCATGTTTAACGAAGAGATGGAGGTTAGAGTGGTGGGGGGAAATGATACGATTACCGAGAAGATAGATGGTTCAGATCGAACTGATAGGATCTCATGGAACTTCAGTCTCATGCTCGCGGAATATGTTGAGAAGTGTTCTATATCGGATAGACCTTCTTTCTTTAAGGGGGGTGGGTGGGGAATGAAATGGGCCAATGATATGGATATGATGAAGAATTTTAAGGGGACATTTGATTCCGTTGACGATATGTTAGAATCAGACAAGAACAAGACGATCTCATTGAGCGATCAGTCGGTAAAAAACTATCCAAGGAATTATTACAATCAGATATCTGTAATGTATAAAACATATATGGAGGAAAAATTAGGTTCGCGATGGTGGATTTCGGGCGATGGGTCCATTGAAGAGGAAAAGGGAAAGAGTTCCTTCAAGTTCAATCCGGATGCACGAGTATTTGTCCCAGAGGTGATATTGTCTCCCGGTGTTGGTCAAGTATCTCCACCTAAACCGAGGGGACCCGCTCCAGTGAAAACGAGACCACAGAGCACGGATGAACCAGACCATCTCTTGCCATGGAGGATATGCGAAGAGAGCGACAAGAAAATAATAGAATTAGATAGGAAACTGCAGGTGCTCATTAATCTCCACGGTCCCGTGGTATGTGCTCAACAGATATAGTTAGGATTAGAGAATTAGATTAGACAAATTTTTTATGTCACGTAATAAAAAAATTTGATTAACAATTAGAAGATCTTCTAACAGAAAACAATAGAGGAACAATTGACAATGGCTTTCATTCAGAAGATCTCGTACGATGCTCTCGTGGGTCCTGACGATTCCACGTGGGAATGGCAAGAGGAGATGGACGAAAAAATCCAGGTAGAGAGGGTGATGAGAGATATCTTAGAAAAGGTTGTGGAGGACGCGGAAAGACTTCCGGTCGCAAGAGTTCTATTTGCCGAAGATGAAGATTCAGAAGATCTTTCCGATATAGAATTAACGGATGAAGATATATCTGAGAGAGAATATTTCAACTGGATAGATACCCGCGTAGATAGCCTTCGCCGATGTGATGTATGTTCGCAGAATGAGTGGACGATCTGGGAAAGGGTTCGGACTGGTCGGGGTGAACCAGTAGATAGTTTGAGGGAACACGAAGGTCGTCTTATGTGTGGTTGCTGTCAAGAGATGCTTGGAACACCTTTCTCAGAATACAACTTCTGTTGCAACTGCTTCATTTCAGAGAAAATGGGAAAGAGATATGGGATCTCAATGTTATCAATTGGAGGTGTCCCCGATGAACACGTGTGTTCGGTATGCAATGATATATATCCAGATTTGGTTGGAGATTCTGGAGGGGAATGGACGCAACTTCTGGATGGAACTTGGGTATTAGATGGCGTGGTTCAAGATGATGATTTCGATGAATACAGTGTATACGATGGCGAATATGAAAATGAAGACCCTCCCGAAAATAATGCTGAACTAGCAAGAGGAATAAAGGGAGCCATATCTGAGATAGGTGAGAATCTCTTTGATATGAAGGAGAAATTGACCGAGGGCGAATATCTGAAACTGATGGATCTTTTACAGAAGGTTACTAACGATGTGAATAGATTATAGATAAAGGGATAGATTAGAATTTTTTATGTGTCAATTATATAATGAAGTATAATGATTTTATACATATGAGTGTTGCCGGAGATGGAGCTTGTTTTTTCCATTCGATTGCGGCCATATTAATAAAAGATGGAGGTCCTATAGAAATAAATGGCAAGATTGAAGAGAAAAAATTAATAGCAGAAAAAAATAGAGGAAAATTGGCTACAATATTAAGGGCTGAATGTATTAAATGGTTGCGGGCGAATTTAGATTATAGGATTAAAGGAATTGAAAGAACTATTGCTCAAGAAATTCAATCGGAAATAGATAATGGAGAATTAGACGAAAAAATTACGAATGTGAATAAATATTTAACATATATGTCTAGATACAATTCTTATGCAGGTCAGATAGAAATTTATGGTGTATCCAATATGTTAAACAGAAATATAAGAGTTTATATTCACAACAAGGGTAAGTTTAGCAATGTTGGTTTGGGATATGAATTAAAAAATAAAAACGTCATGGATGATATTTTTTTATATCATAACTTAGGAAAAACTAAATCGAGGGGGTTACATCATTTTGAAGCACTTTACCCTAAGGTTAAAGCGAAAGCAGATGTCATACGGATTAAGAGTATAAAACCAACTCGGGAATCTACCACGAAATCTCGGAAAAAGGCTACCAGAAAGGCTACAAGGAAGGCTACAAGGAAGGCTACAAGAAAGTCTACAAGAAGGGCTACAAGAAAGGCTAAAAGAAAGTCTACTAGAAATATAAATAAAAATTCTCCGCGTAAATATAAAAGAAGAACAAGGAGAATCCCAAAAAAATAATATTAAATATTATATGGTAGCTTTAATAAGTATTATTTTTTTCGTGATACCGATAGCATTGAATTTAATTAATCTAAAGTATCTATATGATATTAAGAATGAATCCAATTGTGAGGAAATAAATTCCCCATATATAAATATATTTTTTAATTATTATCTAATAGAGTTGTGTTTATTGATATTACTAATTATAATATTGAGTTATATATTTCATAATTATAATAAAATTAATTTTAAAAGGACCCATACACGTTTGATTTTAATAAAATTGGTTAAAATACTGGGTAATTTCTTTAAAAAAAATAAAAAGATATTTGAATTATTTACGCTTTTAATTTCGGGTATACTTATAAAATTATATTATGATATCGGGAAAGAAGAACAATGTAAGAATATTGATAAATATACAAGATTATATTTATTTTATGGACAGATAATAGGTTTCGGTATTATTTCCTATAACATTATACTTAATTAATATTTATTAACATTTATTAACATTTATTAACACAGATAGCACATAAATTATTATTTTCATATTGATAGATTGGCATGATCGGGTATCGTTTATCTTGTTCCCATGGGGATGTATTTTCATAAACCATTTTACAATAAATATCATCACAGAAAAGTGAATGTTTCTTTTCTACTAATTTAAATTTCTTATTATTAGATGTAATATTTTCAGGTGCATATCCGTAGCAGAATGGGTCTTTATAATCATAACTCTTACACCAATTGAATAATTTCTTATTATAAAATTCTGTATATTCTTCAACATCTTTCTTCCCTAACATTTTATAAAGATCCTTCGCTCTTCTCTGATACGCGTTTCCATTTTCTTTAGTAAAAGAATCTCTGTTACAACTCATAATTGTATTGTTATTACAATTGAAACATAATCCACACTCACCCGAAAAGCAATCTGCTGGAAAATGTTGAGGTGAATGCATTGCTTTCTGTGATTGTGTTTTTTCTTTACTTTCTTTATTTTCTTTACTTTTTTTATATTTCTTCCTATTGTATACCATGATGGGATCTTATAGTAACTACATAAAAAATTTTTAAGTCTTTTTCTATCAATTGATTATGGTGATAAATGTTGGACCATCTGGATTCGCGAGATCATGATCTTCTGCTATATAGGGAAAGGATTCCCATGGCCAATCTGGTTCAGGAAAATTTTCATATTCAATAAGAGTATTGAGGGCTTCTTCTATTTCTCCGAGAGAATAATATAATCTAAAATGAGATCCTTCGGCTTCGTGATTGTTGACAAGATTAACTATTTTTATTTTGTTTTTCAGTTTTTCTTCGACGGATGTAATTCTTTCATGTCCCATGTTTCTGTTTATTTCTACAATTTCTCTAATAAATCCTTTTCTAAAATACCTTATCATCTTGAGGAGTTCTTTTGAGTTCCGCCACATTCCTCCGTCAAATGGTAGGGTGCAAGTGATAGGGACTGAGGCGTTCATATGTGAAAATTTTCTCTGTCTACTAAGTTTAGCAACTCTTTCCCATCTTTCTTGTTGCGTTATCCGAAGAGATTGGTGCCATTCCCTTGCCTCTCCTTCTATGAAGTCCCTCCTCATAGGTTTGAGTATAGACATGAAATATAGGATAAGTTCGGGATCCCGAAGGATAGAAATAAGAGAGATCGCCGCGGTTTCGTTCCATGTGAACATCTTTAATTGTTTTTCGAAATTATCATAAAAAATTATATCAAATTTAACTTAAGATTACCTTTTCGCTTTTTTCATTAGCTCGGGCAATCGTACTACATCCGAATCCTCTATGGATTCTTTTTTATGTCTCTTCGCTTTTTTCATAAATTTCGGTGGCATAACCTGTTCTACGCCTTCGTTTTTCGGTGAAACAACTGGACTCGTAACCGGGGATTCTATACCGTACATGTATTTACGATATATATCGTAAATAATCTGAATCCGTTGACTTGGTTCTGTCATAAATCTTGAAATATTCTTTAATGTCTCGAAGGTAGAAACTATCAACTGATTGAAATTCTTGTTATATTTTTCTCTAATACTGTACCTGTAATCGTTAAGGCGACGAATGACCTCGTCTGCTAGAAGTTCTATATCCACATAGCACTCCGACGAGGCATGGAAAAGAATCTGGAGAGTATATTTCAACTCATCCACAGAAAGTCTTCCGAACTCAATTGTCAGAGTGTAATCCATATCTGAATAACCTTATGGTTGTTTTTAAATTATCATAAAAAATTATATCAAATTTAACTATTGATCGTCGTAATCATCGTAAAGGTCGTCCCCGGGATCATCTTCAGGATAATAATCTTCGTCCAATGGTTCCGAATTTTTCAGTATTTTCAACGTATTATATTCCTGTAGTCTCATATATTCATCTGCTGTAAGTTCTGGATGCCAATAGTATGTACTATATTTATCCATCATATGTATGTAACTGCACCCATAATCAATAGGAGTCCCCCAGGTAAACTTATCGTAGTGTGGTATTTCCACCATGGAAGGTTTCTCAATATCCATGGAATATCTCCTATTATACATTTCTCGTTCCATAGAAGATAGAGGATCAGTATATTCCCCATCCCGGAATGCTTCATAGTGAAACATATTTAGTCTATATTTGCCTTGTCTCTTTTTGGAATTTAGGCACTCAACGCATATAGGTATACGACAGAGATTATTATTCCAATCCTGATTACATGAGACGGAACCGGGGGGGTGTCTCAGAGAATTAAATATATCATAATCTCTTTTGTTAATATTTAATCTTTCGGATAAACAAGGCATAAACTTCGCACAGAAATAGCAACATGACATATGGGACCTATCTCTCGCTTCTAATTTAAAATTTAAAATCCCTTTACCGAATTTCTGTCTTCTCCGTCCATTCAGGGCAATCAATCTCTTCGTCCCTTCAAGTGCTTCCCGTGTCGTGAAATAGAGAATAGTCCTTACCTTATCAACGCCATTATACGTTAAGTCACCTATATACCTGAAGCATGGTCTGTAATCATGTTTAATGGAGTTGGAATCTTCTGAATCTGTGACAGCGTGGAAAAGTAGACGGAACATGGAGGATCTCATAATTGAGTAGACCTTGTGTACACCTTTAGAAGTCCTGGCCCCGATATACTCCCTTGGCCATCCTATTATCTCAAGTTGATGAGGTGTCATTGCGGCGAAATGAGTCACATTCCGCTCTATGATCTGTCGTTTATTTCTTTTTCCATGTAGCAGCCAATAAAGGGTCCCCTCAAATACCTCTTCAGGTAGATTCTCGTTGACCACAGCAAGGAAGAGTTGGCAGAGAAGTTGGTACATTTTCCGTTTTTCGTTTCTTTTTATGTTTATTTTCTGTTTTTTTTCCTGTTAAAATATCATAAAAAATTAAATCAAATTTACACTATGAGAAAAGATCATCTATGTGCTCAACTTTTGATCCCCATTCACCTAATCCCGGTCCATCTATGCACCTTAAATCTTCAACCAATTGTTCATAAGGACCCCAATCGTATATAGGAGTCTCGGGGTATCTGTATCCATCTTCACACGGTCCCTTAGGTAATCCCTTATTTCTCTCCTCTATATACTTATTTTTCTTGTAGAAAAGGAAGAATCTACCCGGATGAATTCCTTCATACCACTTAGCTACATAATTCCTTCTGTTCTGACCCACGAAGTAATATGAAGAAGCACCTGCTTCCCATGACCGCCATAGATTTTTAGTATAATTTCTCCGTTCATCTTTTAGTTCGGGATTTTTCTCCCTTTTACCCCCAAATCCGTCTCGGACCCAACAATTGCTTAACCTATCCTGATGTCTGTGTTGTTCATAATTGTCGCCGTGTAAACACCATTGGACGACCTTCTCCTTGCGTCCCTCAATTGACCGCAACCTCCACTCCCTCTTAAACTCTATAATGTTATCTCGTCGGTTCTGCCATATATTCTTCCTAAACCGACTTTCCCATTCATTACGAATCCCCCAACCATGAATAAACTTGAGCGTTCCATTAACTCTCACTATTGATGGGGAATTAGAGACCCAATAGGATAATGCCTTTCCTAAAGAAAACCCTTCATGAGTCTTCTTCATCATATTCATCATCCTTTTCACTACATCATCTGGAAGACCCCAGTAAACCAAGCACAAGAAAGCATTCACATCCCATGTTGTGAAGTAGGTCATTTCTTTTCTTTATCTTTTTTCTGTTAAACTTTCATAAAAAATTTATCAAATTTACAAGTTAAGAAAGTTTAGGTTTAAACCACACTGAACCATCAACTCTGTGTTCCCACTTACCTTCTAGCCAATATTCTCTACACCAACATTTCTTACAGAACCAATGATCTTCTTCATCCCAAGTAGAGGGAAGTCCCCCCGTAGAGGATCTCCTATCAAAGAATCCAGAATATCCGGCCCCTTTAAAACCACAGCTTTCACAATTGTAAGTCTGTGATATGCTTTGAGGTGGGGGATCTACAGAACACGAACATGAGTAACAAGAACATGTTCGGAATGTTTTATCTGGTTTCCCGGGCCAATTATTAACAAATACAGAACCAAATGCTCTATGTTCTCTATCTGAATAGTTTATTCGGGCCTGATGCATGTTGCTATCTCTTTCATGAATTTTGTTTGAATCGTAGCACTCTTTACAGAATACTCCACCATAAGGAGACTTATTAGGACCCGACCATCCTACATCCCATTTATCTCTTTCTGAACGCATTGAAATTCGAACACGATTACATCCAGAGCATTCAAATGGAGATACTTCTTTAGGTCTGCATCCCCCTGGAGTATTTCTCATAATAATGAGCGCTTGTTTCTGAGAAATTGGAGGAAAGAGTTTCCACTCTTCCAATTCTTTTATGTAGTAATTTCCCAGTTTCGCTTCTTCTTCTGTTTCTGGTGTGCGAATGACACTACATACACCGCACTTGATGTTGTTCACTTTCCCCACAACCATTTTTCCGTGAGCACCTGAATACCATGCTACATCTTCCCCTTTAAATCTCTTTTCTCTCATCCAAGTGGCGTAATATGCCAATGATTCCCACCTTTCCTGGTGGATGTCTTTCTCCTTTACTTCTCCCGGATAATCACACGGCCATCTTGAAGGATCCATATTCACCCAGGTAGTAATATGATAAACTGCTTTTTTACTAGCTCTGCGCAACCATTCATCCAGTTTCGTTTTCTTATCTTCTTTACTGTCAATCCAGTCACATCCTACATAACGATACAAGATCTCCTTTTCGGGAGTGCTAGAACCACAATCTACACACAATCCTCTACCGAAGATAAATCTGATATGAGGACGATCTCTGAACTTGATAACTTCTCCAGCTGGTCCCTTTTTTGAACACATAAGACATTCAACGATCTCTTTTTTCTTTTCCGGTTGAGGTTGAGGTTGATTCTCCTTCTTCTTTTGATCTCTTTCTTTCTTCTTCGCTCTTTTCTTCTGACTCTTCGTCATCCCTGCATAAGGGTCCCCTGTCCCTGATTCCTTCTTATCAAACACTTTTTCTTGTTTCTCAGTGGATTGGGTTCCAAGAGAGGGGAAGTCTTCTTCTGTGAAGTTCATTTTGAATTGTTTTTCTAAAGTTTCATAAAAAATTAAATCAAATTTAACCTAAGATGATTTTTCTTCTAAGAGATCTTCTATATGTTTCTTTCCTCCACAAATGTGATTATACCAATGACAAAATGATTGTATTCCACTTACTCTCCAGACCAGACTACTGTCTTTACTTGTGCTCCATTTAAGAACTAAAGTAATAAATTGGCTATCCATTAGGTAAAATCTACCAGGATGAAATCCTTCAAACCATTTCACCGTTTCAGATGACCATTCTTCTGCTCCTCCGGGACCAGCCAATTTGAAGTAATTGACTCTATCATTGGGGGAATGATATTTTATTTCTCTATTGTAATGATTCAATAACTGCGAATATCTATTGTGAAATGCTACTGGTATAGATTCTAATTTACTGATTGCTTTCGGGAAATGCCAATCCTGGTCACAGAGTTCCGCACGACTATAGTATAACATCTGCCATTCTGACATATCTACGAATTCACCTCTATCGCAATGAAATTCTCTGGCATTCTTCAATTCTAACTCTTCGTGAGTCTTTTTTATCTTCTTGACGAAGGTCTCAACTAGATCTTCCTGGAGACCAAGGGAAAGAAGACAGAGGAAGACATTGATGTCCCAAGAGGTAAAGTAGGGCATATTATTCTGTTAAAATTATCATAAAAAAATTATATCAAATTTAAACTATTCATCTATACAGAAAGTTTTATCTCGTATGTTTTACCATCTGGAAATTCAAATACTTCTTCTTCATCCAGACAATCGGCACCGGTCATTCGCCAGAATAATTCTAGGAAAGGCAACGTTTGTACCCTACCGAAAGGTGTCTGGAAATCCTCAGAACTAATGGACACCACAATTGTCTGTGAAATATCGTGAGTGTCTGAACTCTCTAGATCGGGCGGGATTCCTTCTTCGAATGCTAGACTACGCAATTCATCAACGGTCATTTCCGAATAATGTTTAGAATTTCCTGGATTCATTTTATCTTCAACGGTTTCTAAAGCTTCCTCGGGTGTAATTTCTCTAACTATATCCCAGACCGAACCCTCATATAAGAAGAATTCATCCGAAACTCCTGTCCCCCCTGCCTCTCTTGGCGAGTGATCCTCATCCTCAACAGGGTACTTTGTACCGTTCACGATTTCCCACTTGGCCGAACTCATCGCGTCTTTCAGATAGCAGCACAGATAGCACAGAAGATCGTAAGGAAACGGAGGACTGTCTCAATCATTTATGTTTAATATTATCATAAAAAATTATCAAATTTTTATCAAGAGAAAGAACTTTTTCCATTAAGAAGGTCTTCTATGTGATTCTGTTTTCTAATGAATCTTTCTTCTTGCCAAGCGCCAATACTTTCTAAATCCCTTATGTCTTCTAGGATCTCTTTTCTCCTATGATCTAAAAGAAAGAATCTGCCTGGATGAAATCCTTTCACCCATTCTAAATCTTTGGGAGTCCATGTATAGTAATGATTTTCGTAAGCCCATTCAAAATATTCGTATCTATTTTCGGGTTCAATATCCTCAAGTTTTCTTTCATATTCCCAATTAACAAGCTGAATGCGAATCCAGAAATTATGAATAATAGATTTAATCGGTGAAATTGCTCTCATATTAATTTCTTTACAATAACCATATACCCAACTTTCCCGGCGATATCTTAATAATTTCCTTTCTTTTTCTGACCCTGTATTTGGTAACCACTGCTTACGGTCAAGATAGTAATCTCTTGCTTCTTCTAAAACAAACTCTCTATGAATCTTTCTGAACTTCAAAGTCCAAAATCTAACTAGATCATGGGGGAGACCCAATGAAAGAAGACAGAGGAAAACGTTGATGTCCCAAGAAGTAAAGTAAGTCATTCTGTTTTCTGTTTTCTTTTTAAAATTATCATAAAAAATTTATATCAAATTTACCTATGAAACTAACTTACTAACTAATTAGAGAATACAGAGTAGTTCGTCTAGTTCTTTAAACTTCTTACCACAAAGGTCTATCTGGTATGGATTTCCATCGGAGTATATCCCAGAAATAGTCCCATGAAGATTGCCTTCAAAAATACCCTCCTTGATTTTCCGAGCCGGTGTAAGAGGAAGAGGTTCGCGAAGAGCATGAAGAATTATTGATGGGCTCTCCGTCCCGCACAGATAAATGATGTATCTTTTCTCGTTGTGATTGAAGAGAGGGTGTGTGAGGCTAGGTTTTCTTACTGTGAGGTGAGGCCACTCCTGTTCTATGTAGTCTACAATGAAATCGTTTGTCTGTTCGGATTTTTCCTCTGGGAAAGTTGTTCGGTCCCTAAAAACGTGGTCTTCTTCGTCTTCTCCATCGGTTGATTCCATATCCATCTCAGTTGGTTGTTGGAACCACTCCTTCAAGTCAGGATTCCCCTCTATCCTCCGCCTATTAAGCTCGGTCAACTCTCCACAAGAGACTACCGCGTCAAGGAATTCCCTAATCAGAGATTGTTTCCCCAAGGAAACATTCTCATTATACTTCTCCCCGAGTTTCCTCTCTGCCTCGCGAATGATCTCGGAAACATCGTTCTTGTAAGTTTCAGTGTGATAGGACATCTTCTTTCTTCTTTATTTTGTTTGTTTCTGTTAGATTTCATAAAAAATTTATCAAATTTTTAGTATTAAAGAAGTTATTCTAACTGAAGACGCATTGTAGGATAAGGAATATCTGAGAAGCATCTCCAACTAAGATGAACATCGGGATCTTCCTTGTAACCATGCATTTCATAAAACTTCATGAGTCTTTCTTGACTTCGCTTACCTTTAAGATACCAGAAACCTCCATATTCATTCTCATCGGGTTCATCTGTGTCCTTTATAACTCTTTCTCCTGTTCCTTTCCACGCTAAACCGGCATCTCCTGAATTGTATTCGTGAAACATGTAATCCCCTATGGATTCTTCGATATATTCTTGTTCAAGGTTGAATATTGGGATCCCCCTGTTGTTCTTTCGCATACACTTCTTCCAGAATTCTTCTGCTATGATTGCTATGGCACTTTCGCAGGGATACCACGTGTTGTCCTCTTCTTCATCAGATTCTTCATCAGATTCTTCATCAGATTCTTCTTCAGATTCTTCTTCAGATTCTTCTTCAGATTCTTCTTCGTCGGGTAGTCCCATCCCCGAATATTCATTCGCCACCTCAAGGACGATATCAAAGCACCCCATTTCCTGAGCATATTCTTTCGCCAGTTCCATAAGATCCGAACCGATACCCTTCTTTTCTGTGAAATAAGTAGAACACACAGAAGATACCGAAATAGTTTTCTTTCCCCTATGAGTATTGCTGACATCTTTCAAGATAATGTATCCGTGGATCCGGTTGAATGGATTTCCATAATACCACTGATGCTTAAGCTTATCTCTACGCCACTTCCCCGCCTTCTTAATCTTTACCTTGATATCCTTGGGGATATGGTATTCCTCGGCGGTGTCAACTAAGCAGAAAATCACCGTATCTCCTACCATATCATCGTCGATAGTGTCTAACTCGTGAAACCAAAATTCGCCCCCATAATAGTCGCCTAGTTCTTCTGAATACCAAGAGATAAATTTACGAAGTGTCATGTAGTTCAGACCATTCCGCTTGGAGACTCTCATTTCGTCTTTTCCTTCTGCCCTAAGGACTCCATTGGAACCCCAACACACTTCTCCGAAGCGAATGAAGTTACCGAGTTCTAATCCTTTCTGTTTCATTTCTTTCACCATATTCTTTTCTTTTTTATCTGTTAGAAGATCTTCTAACAACAATCAAATTTACAAAAAAATGCCTCAAATGAGGACTTTTGCCTAGACTCTATTGAGAATAGGACTTGAGCTACTCCACCGAGATAGGGCCATTACGCAATATCTTCCCAGTGAAGTGTCACATATGGGACTCGAACCCATGACTTCGCAGGACGAAACCCACGTGGATCTACCCACTGATACCTAATGTGACGAATATGCCGGCCCCCGGACTCGAACCAGGAACCTCCGGATGAAAAGTCCGGCGCTCTAACCACGCCCCCAGGTGAAAAGCCTGAGTTTGCCCGAAGGCGACTTGAGCTAGACCAGCGTTGCGAATTACATAGTGGGCGCAGGAGGGTGTTTAAAAGAACAGGGGTAAGAGTACCTGTCAAGCCCTAGGGTAATTCGCAGTGTTCCATGTGGGATTTGAACCCACGTCCACGATTAATTATTGATTCTTATGTGACCCAAGCACCAATAATTAACGAAATCGCGCTCTACCAACTGAGCTAATGGAACAAAAGTTGTCACATAGGGGACTTGAACCCCTGACCACATGATTAAAAGTCATGCGCTCTGCCAACTGAGCTAATGTGACTGGTGATTCTGATGGGATTCGAACCCACAACCTTCTGATTAGAAGTCAGACGCGCTATCCAATTGCGCCACAGAATCAAGAGTGTCTTAGGAGGGACTTGAACCCCCGACCACACGGTTAAAAGCCGTACGCTCTGCCGACTGAGCTACTAAGACATAGGTTGATTTCCTCTTTCAACACGCTAAATCTAATTGTAGCAACAATCAAATTTTTTTGCATTTTTGTGTAGTTTCATAAAAAATTTTAAAATTTTAAGATTCTTCTATGAAATTATTCCGTTGCCTCAGAGCGTGCGGCAGCAGTCCTGGATTGTAGCCATGTCTGATATTCTTCTTCTGACTTTCTATCACTCTCTTCTATCATTTCCTTGACGCCCTTATAGTGTTTCTTGTAATGATTAGGGTGATTTTGATCAAAGTTTTCATTATAATACGCACCACCGCCTCCCCGCAATAAGAACCATATAAGATCTTCTTGTAAATCCCTTGGTAATGCGCAGTTCGGACTTCTGAGATTGTATTTACAGACCCCCGAAACCTCCGCCTGACTTACTTGTCTAAGATTGCACTTATCTCCGCATGTGTGGCCATATACCGGATGAGGAGTCAATTGTTGATGGAGACTTCCATCAGGGTAAGTATAATCGCATATTCCTCCATTCTTTAGAGGATCTCCCCAGTTTAGATGATGACACTCGCATTTCAGAGAACCGAACGGAATGCGATCACTTGGACTTGGAGGACATCCTTCATCTACTTCTTCTTCGTCTGAATCTTTATCCGGCCACCAATCGGGTAAAGTAACTATCTGGCCGTCGTCTCTCTTCAATACATACTTGGATTCGTGAGAGTTAGAATGTGACATCCTTGATACCGAAAAGAATCAGAATGAAAGCAATGATGTTGTTCAGGAAGATAATAATTTGTGAGATTGTTTCAAGATCCATTTAAAATTTCTTTACAAATTGAAATCAAATTTTTTAAAAGAGAACATAAAAATTTCTATTCTATGAAGATAATCTAAGATGCCAATTCATAAAGTCCTTTCATCTCATTAGACAATTGAAGATACAATCCTTCAGGTATCTTTTCCTTATTTTCAAATAGAAGTTCCATAATCGTTTTCATCTTTCCCCAAATCGGATTAATCACTTGTTCTTCTTGTTCTTGTTCTTGTTCTTGTTCTTGTTCTTGTTCTTCTTCCGATTCTTCTTCCGATTCTTCATCTGAACTTCCCCCTGTATTGTAAGAACGATCTCGCAAGATCAATCCTTCATTGTGGAAGTTTTCTCTAACACCTCTGACTATATGAAAATAGATTTCCTTTTCATCTTCTTCAAATATTCTCTGTAGATATGTATCATACTTCTTCTTCCAGATACCATTTCTCCAATCGTCTGTTCCTAGTTTCATAATCACTTCAAAGTTCTGAGACCACTTACCCCCCTCTGAAGAATGCCACACACCAGGAATTTCATACATTGTGGACCTTTCTTCAAGATTGTGAGTAAGTGGACCCGATGTTATGTTCTCACTCATCCAGCATTCTTCATCTCCCTCGGTGTATGAGAAAGAAGACCATATACCGTGATAGAAAATGATAAATTCAGATACTTCATACCAAGTCGCCCTGTCGACCGGAGAGTTTTCTTCTTCACCCTGATATCCTTCGCAGAGTTTCTTCAAGAACATGTTGATGTAGGTAATCTTTTCAACCTTAGATAGATTGGTGATTGTATTATCTTGGAGAAAATCTGGATGAACATCACCCCTTATATCTCCCCTGATTTCCCCGTATACATTTGAGAAGTTATGTGTATTAAAGGTTGTATTCCAACCATCTCCACGATCATACATGTACTGCTCTCCCGAATCATTGTATCCAATTCCTAGATTTCTTTCATGGACGAAATCTCCATCGCAATTCCATCGCTTGTAGTAATTATCTATATCTTCTGGGTCACCGACAAGATCTTCGCTCCCTTCACTATCAAGATAACGATTGGAAGCGGGGCCAGAAGAGTAACCTCTACCGATAGTAAGCCCACCCTCCAGAGTATTCCCTGAATACCTTCGTCCATTAAAGAATTCCATTGTTGAATCTACCCTGTCAACCCACGATTGACCCATAATCGCACCAATGTTTCCCCTTGTTCGCCGAGTGATTGACTTTAGAAGCCTCTCTTGGATCTTCGGGTTTTCAAAGAATTCTTTCAGACAACGAAGGAGTGCGAGTGGGTGAACCTCGGGAACCTCCGAAGCAGAAAGAGTTCTTGTGGGATATGGTCGTCCAGCTTGAACCCATGTTTCGTAATCATAAATTTCGCCTCCTGACCACACTCTCTTCCTTTCTCTTGAAACATTGGTGCAGCAGTAAACAATAGCTTTCACGGTAGCGAGATGAATCCCTTTCTGAAGCATTTTCTCTTTTCTTTTAATCTGTTAGAAGATCTTCTAAGTTCTTAATCAAATTTTACAAGGAACATAAAAAATTTTAAGATAAAAGTTTAGAGAAAGAGTTTACACTGAAAAGAATTTAAGAGAACGAATGAATGATCTTCTCAATCTGTTCTTTCGTCTTCCTTTCATTCTGTTGTAGGGGACAATAAAGATAGCAATTGTAGAACATGTAAAATGTGAATGGGTCGTCAATATCATTTAGCCAGTGGTCAGACATACGACCATAACTCTTGACCTCGGAGAAGAACTTCCGGACCATTTCTTTAAAACCTGATTCTTCTTGAATCAATAGTTGGTGAATCTGAGAGTAAACCTTTTCTAAGGAACCTTCCTTCGGATACCAGAAAGTGTTCGTGTAATCACTGTCATAAGATTCTTCTACCTCATTGAAGTAGAGGTAGTCATGTCCTTCCCTGGGTTTCCACATACGACCTTTTCCTTGGTCGAAC
>Ga0233432_10002382_pt1 | contig 17490 bp, 14 predicted proteins | sample SI_122_August201_6_FD_179870 | JGI IMG/M metagenome (GOLD analysis project Ga0233432, IMG submission 179870) | Seawater microbial communities from Saanich Inlet, British Columbia, Canada - SI_122_August2016_10_MG | ecosystem: Environmental > Aquatic > Marine > Inlet | place: Canada: British...
ATTTCCGGCTGTATATATACAACCGTAAGAGTCTTGTAATGAGACGGTGTAAAATCCAGCTTGAACATCCGATATTGTATAATCTGTTTGGATGGAATTCTGAAAATAATCCGCAGAAAAATTTCCTAGAGCATCAACATTACCTAAATTGTAAGGAGAAGAACCTCCCGAAATATTCGTTATTAAAATTTCACCTGAAGGTTCACATGATTCTGGACCAACAGTGGTGTATGAGAAAGATAAAGGGTCAGGATTATAAAAGGAAAACGTCTCTTCAAGAGTATCGTTTAAAGCCGTAATAACTGTCAATTCATAATCGCCTGCATAAATCAAAGAATCAAGAATAAAAGTTCCAGGTGACTGATTATTTAAAGGTGAGTAAACGCCCTGCTCAAAGATTTGATTATTCTTTAAAAGAGTAACCGTATACGGTGTATCTGCAGTAGTTATTGTTATCGTAAAGTAAGTATACAATCCTTCACACTTAAATGTATCTGTGCTAGAGATTAAATTACCCTGATTAAAGTTTAAATTCATTGTAGAAGTCTGTGCAAATATGACGTTCGTACAGATTAGAGCAAGTAGTATGACAATGCGTTTTTTCATATTGAGCAAAGGTAATGTTTTTTCTATTGATTTTCTAAATGGTAAAGAGTCAAAGCTGAAATCGGTTTTTCAACTATGGATTCAATGGTAATTCCATGCTTAGAACAGCAGGCTTTAAGTTCAGCACTGAAGTAATATGCAATAGACCCACATAAGTGAATTTTCATAATGTTATGCTGTAATAAATAAACCCTTATCCATTCCTCGAAAGCGTCCGAAATAATCTTTGCTATTTGGGGATGACTCCTATGCGGAAATAACATTTCACAAAAAGATGCTAAATAACGGTTTGGAAAGGAATGTTCATAAAGTTCCTTCAATATAGAGTCTTTATCAAGCTCTATTTCTTTATCCAAATCGGCGTCTAGAGAATCTGTTAAATACAATTTCAAAAACTGTTTACCTATTTGGTTACCACTGCCTTCATCGCCCAGTAAATATCCAAGGCTTGTCTTAACTGGCTTTATGTTTTCTGCATCAAAATAGGCCACATTAGAGCCTGTTCCTAAAATACCAACCACACCACTATTGTTGTGAAGTAAAGCGTGAGCAACTGCTAGCAAGTCTGATTTCACATCAATTTCAGCAATGGTAAATATGGTGTTCAAAACCATTTTTAAAGCATTCGCCTTTTCGGTGTTTCCGCAACCAGCTCCATAAAAAAACACCTTATTGATAGAGGAAAAATCAAGATCAAGCTGACGAACGGTCTCATCAATAACTTTGGAACTTACTACAAACGGATTTAAACCAAAAGTTTCAAACTGACTGATGCTTTCTCCATCAATTAATCGCCAATCTGTTTTACTACTTCCACTATCAGCTATCAGAATCATAAGTGCGTTTTACTTCATGCGTCTCACCTTCGTGTGCTAGTAAGGTGTTTGGAAAGACCGTTTCTGCCTCATCTTGCAAGGGCGTTAAATCAAAATACCTTTGAGAATAATGTCCAATTATCAAACGCTTTACCTTTGCCTTCTTAGCAATTGTAGCCGCTTCTTTAGCAGTAGAGTGCATAGTTTGCTTAGCTCTTTCTTTTAATTCATCTAAAAAAGTTGCTTCATGGTATAAAATATCTACACCTTCAATTTGAGGTATAATTGATTCGTTGTACATGGTGTCGCTACAGAATGCAAAGGAACGTGGGTTTTGAGCAGAGCGAGTTAGTTCAATGTGGGGAATGAGTTCACCATCTTTGGATAAATATCCTCCACCCTCTTTGATGTCTGGGACAGCTTCAAGGGGTATATTATACTCTTCTATCTTTTCTTTACGCATACGTCTAGGCTTTGGCTTTTCTTTAAACAGAAAACCACAACAAGGTAAAGAGTGTTTTAAAGGAATTGTATGTACAGTCACATCATTATTCTCCATTAAAAGTTCAGGATTTTCAAAGCCAAATTCGTGGAAAAATAGCGGAAAACAAAGCGTTGTTTTTGAAGCTTCAAGTTGTATGTAAATAATTTCTTTAAGTTCTGCAGGACCGTAAACATGTAACTCTTTTTCACGACCAAGTAAATGCATGGTAGATATGAAACCAATTAATCCAAAATAATGGTCGCCATGAAGGTGAGAAATAAAAACATGGTGGATGTTTTGCATCCTAATCTTATACTTTCTCAATTGCAGTTGAGTGCCTTCTCCACAGTCAATCAAAAAGAAACGCCCAGCTACATTCAATAGCTGAGCGGTAGGCTTTCTTTGGTTTGTTGGTACTGCCGAATTACACCCTAATATGGTTAAATCAAAAGGCATTAAAAATCTTGTATTATCATCTTTTTAGTGAGTACGTCTTGTCCGTTTCTGATGCTGTAAAAATACATTCCGGTTTCAAAGGAAGAAGCATCAACTTCTATTGTATTTAATCCTACAACAGCATTAATAGTTTCATTATGAACTACCTTACCCATGAGGTCAACGATTAAAAAGTCGTAATTCGAGTAATCCTTAGAGTAAAGCTCTATAGTCGTTATATTAGAAAATGGATTAGGTGCATTCTGGGACAGTGTAAAAGTAGTGTTTTCTCCTTCTCCTATTGAAGCCGATGACTGAACAATTAACCTATACCCTTCTATTTTTTCGTAATCACCCAAAGCGCCATATAAAGAAAGTGTCGCACCAAATACAGTTATCCAACCATCAATATTTAAAACGATATCATACTGTCCCACTTCATCAGCAGTTGGTGTTCCATAAAGCGTAACACAAGCTACAGCATTACCATCAAAAATAGAGTCTGCTTGTGATAAATAAGCAGACATTGATTCGGGCAAACCTTCTACATCTACTAATTTAATGCTATCAATATTAAAAGGTGCTATGTTAACAGGAATACCTTCAGTATAAAATGGGTCTCCCATTACTTCACCTACTGTGTTAGGCGTTTTAATTTGAATATGCTCTTCATAGTACACCTCTTTCACAGCTATAGGAAGGTTTTGAGTGGTGTCAGGCCATAAGCCAAATGTTGAATCTTGTAAGCTTGCTTGAGGCTCACAAGGACTTTGCTGTGCTATTACAGAAAATCCTATAAATATTGATAATGCAAAAAGTAAAATATTTTTCATAAATAATAATTTAGATGTTAAGTTGTCTTTCAATGTCTTCCATCTCTATGATATCTAATGCCTCTTGAATACTTGGAACAACCATATACTCTTCTTGAGGCGGTAAATTTGAAATCATAACGAAAGAGTTGTTTTTGACAATATTTTTACCAAATGTAGTAAACTTTAATAAATCGGTGGAGTTAAGCTCCATAATATCGTGTAAGTCTAAAATCAAATGTTTAACATTACCATTATATAGAGTCTCTACAAATGATAAATCATCAGTATTTTCTGATAGCTTGACTATCAAACAGTTTCGTTCTATTCGGTGAGAGTGCATGTTCTACTTTTTTATAGAATTAGCTAATAAATATAAAACAGCCATTCTTATAGCAACTCCATTTTCTACCTGTTGTAATATTATGGACTGCTTAGAATCGGCAACATCAGAAGTAATCTCTACGCCTCTGTTTATTGGACCTGGGTGCATAACAGTAATTTGCTTAGAGATAGAGTCCAAACGTTCTTTATTTAAGCCATACATCATGGAATACTCTTTCTTAGAAGGAAAGAATTTTGTGTCTTGACGTTCTAGCTGAATTCGCAACATATTGGCAACATCACACCATTCTAAGGCTTTCATTAAACTTGGCTCATAGCCTACACCCAAAGACTCAATGTACTTTGGCATTAGCGTAGATGGACCACAAACTTTTACCTCTGCTCCTAATTTTTGAAGGCAAAAAATATTGGATAATGCCACTCGAGAATGAAGAATATCACCCACAATAACTACTTTTTTACCTTCTACAGAACCTAACTTTTCTCTTATGGAGTAAGCGTCTAATAATGCTTGGGTAGGGTGTTCGTGAGCACCATCACCAGCATTTACGATAGGCACATCAATATGATTAGATAAAAAGGTTGCTGCTCCTGCATCTGGATGACGCATGACAAGCATGTCCACTTTCATTGCTAAAATATTATTGACTGTATCTACTAATGTTTCACCCTTATTGACTGATGAAGATGCTGCCGAAAAATTTAAGGTATCGGCAGATAAGCGTTTTTCTGCCAATTCAAAAGACAGTTTTGTTCGAGTCGAATTTTCAAAAAATAAATTCGCTACTGTAATATCTCTTAATGAAGGGACTTTTCTGATGGGACGATTAATGACCTCTTTAAAATTGTCGGCAGTGTTAAATATAAGTTCAATATCTTCTTTTTGAAGATTTTTAATTCCTAAAAGGTGTTTAACACTTAGCGTACTCATTAACTTTTCAAAATTACACGTTCGTTATCTCCCCATTCAACGGACACTCTTTCATCGGCAACAACGTCTATAGTATGCCCTACATAATTAGGTTGAATAGGCACATGCCTACTCAATCGGCGGTCAATTAATACCATTAGCTCTACGGACAGCGGGCGACCATAATCATGCAGTGCATCTAATGCCGCTCTTACAGACCTTCCTGTATAAAGGACGTCATCAATCAAGACAATCTTTTTGCCTTCTAAGGATACACTTAAGGATGTACTATTTGCTACTAGCGGATCTTCTCGCCTTCTAAAGTCATCTCTATAAAAGGTAATATCTAAGTTGCCAACTTCTAAATTATAATCTGGGAAATTGCTTTCCAATGATTCTTTTATGCGTTGACACAGATAAATACCTCTTGGTTGTAAACCAATGAGAACAGTATTAGAAAAGTCGTTGTGATTTTCAACTAGCTGATGGCACAATCTATTGATTATGATTTGTAGTTGTTGATGATCGAGTATGCTTTTGGGCTTGCTCATTTCAAAAAGCAAATATAAATTAAAAATTTGTACTGAATAAAAAAAAGACCTTATGAAACATAAGGCCTTTTAATTTTTATGAAAATAAGAAAATTACTTCCCTTTCTTTTCTTTTTTGTCCATACTTTCTTTCAAAGCGATTAGCTCATCCATATCTCCAAGAGTACTCTTTTGTTGAGACTTCTGAACTTTTTGAACTTTTTTCTTAGTACTTTTTACTTCTTCCATTTGTACTTCTTTGAAAATTACTGTGTGAGACACAATAATTTTTTGAGAATCTTTTTGGAATTCAAGTACTCGGAAAGTCATTTTTTCGCCTACTTCAACTTTGCTATCATCTTCTTTCACAAGGTGTCTTTTAGGAGCAAATGCTTCTACACCGTGAGTAAGAATAATTGTAGCACCGTTTTTAGTAAGGTCTTTAACTTCTCCTTCGAGGTCAGTACCTTCTCCGAACACAGTTTCGTAACCTTCCCATGGGTTGTCTAGTAATTGCTTAACACCTAAGCTTAATTTTCTAGAGCCCATATCGATTTCCAATACTTTAGCGTCTATCTTCTCACCTATTTTAGTAAAGTCAGATGGGTGCTTAATTTTCTTATCCCATGAAAGGTCAGAAATATGGATTAACCCATCAACACCTTCTTCTAGCTCAACAAAGATTCCGAAGTTTGTAAAGTTACGAACTATAACATTTTGAACACTTCCTACAGGGAACTTGGACGTAATTTCTGTCCAAGGATCTGGAAGCAATTGCTTCATACCTAATGACATTTTTCTGTCTTCTCTGTCAAGTGTTAATACTTGAGCTTCAATTTCTTGACCTACTTTTAGGAAGTCACTAGCACTTCTTAGGTGAGTAGACCATGACATTTCTGAAACGTGTACCAATGCTTCGATTCCTGGTTGAACCTCAACAAAAGCACCGTAGTCAGCAACAACAACCACTTTTCCATTGATTTTGTCTCCGATAGAAACTTTCTCATCAAGAGCATCCCAAGGATGTGAAGTAAGTTGTTTTAGTCCTAACTGAATTCTTTTCTTTTCATCATCAAATTCTAAAATTACAACATTGATTGTAGAATCTAGTTCAACGATTTCATCTGGATGATTAACTCTTCCCCATGATAGGTCAGTAATGTGGATTAATCCGTCAATACCACCTAAGTCAACAAAGACACCATAAGATGTAATGTTTTTAACAGTACCTTCAAGAACCTGTCCAACTTCTAGTTTAGACATTATTTCTTTCTTCTGCTCTTCAAGGTCAGCCTCGATAAGTGCTTTGTGAGATACTACTACATTACGGAATTCGTGGTTAATTTTCACCACTTTAAATTCCATTTTCTTTCCAACGTAATCGTCATAATCACGGATAGGCTTAATATCAATTTGAGAACCTGGTAAGAAGGCTTCTAATCCTAGAACCTCAACAATCATACCACCTTTAGTTCTACATTTGATAAGACCTTCAAGTACGATATCTTTATCGTGAGCTTCGTTCACTTTTTCCCATGAACGGAATACTCTCGCTTTCTTGTGAGAAAGGATTAATTGACCTTTTTTGTCTTCCTTTTTCTCAACAAGTACCTCAACAGCATCACCAACTTTTAAGTCTTCGTTGTATCTGAATTCATTTCTAGAAATGATACCGTCAGATTTGTAGTTAATGTTTACAATAACTTCTCTGTCAGTAATGGATACTACTGAACCATCTAGTACTTGGTCAGTGTCAATTGTGCTAAGAGCCGATTCGTAGTCTTTCTCTAAACCGCTTCTTTCATCTTGGGTATATTCTTCAGTACCCATTTCATAAATTTCCCAATCGAAATCTTTATCTTCTTCTGCTGAAGTCAATCGCTCCACTTCTTTAGTTTCAGCTTCTACCGTTTCTTCTTCAGTAGCTTTAGCTTCTTCAGCTACAACTTCTTCAGTTTCAACTTTTTCTGCAGAGGGTGTTTCTTCAACAGCAGCCTCTTCTTTAGCTGGTGCTTCTTGAACAACTTCTTCAGTTGTTTTCACCTCTTCAACAGCTTTTACTTCTTCGGTTGGTTTTACTTCTTCTGATTTTTTGGCTGCAGTTTTTTTAGGAGTCGTTTTCTTTGCAGCAGCGGCTTTTTTAGTCGTTTTTTCTGCTTCTGTTTTTTTCTCTTCTGACATAATAGAATGTCTCAGTTTGTATTTCACTGTAGTTGCATGAGGTCAGCGAACAAATACGTGAAAGTATATTAGTTTGATTTTTATCCTTTTATCCTCAATTATTCGCAAAAGGTTTGCAAATGTATAAAAATATACTGTTCGAACTGCTTTTTTTTCTGGATTAGCTTATCGAGGAGATTAAAAGCATGTTAAAGCTGCTGATAAAAGACTGCTTCATCATTAAAAGACAAAGGAGGCTTACTAGAGAATAGACCGTAAATTGACGAGCCACTACCGCTCATCGAAGTATATATAGCACCGGCCTCTGTAAGTGTATTTTTTATAGCAAGTAATTTGGGATGATGCTCAAAAATGCTGTCTTCGAAGTCATTTTTCAGTCTCCAATCCGATAATGGCTTTTGAATTTCATCCACCAAAGAAAAGTCAGATGGCTTTGGCGTAACACCAGAAAAAGCTTCAGAAGTAGATACAAAAACATCGGCTTTCACCACCACTAAATGATGTCCTTTTAAGTCAATATTTACTGGAATAAGCTCTTCCCCAACCCCACTGGCAAATGAAGGCACATTGTCAATAAAAAACGGACAATCAGCACCCAATCTTAGAGCATAGCCCTTTAATTCTTCATTTGATATCCCTAAATTGAACTGTTGATTAAGACCCATTAGAGTAAAAGCAGCATCTGATGAGCCTCCTCCTAAACCCGAGCCAGTAGGAATATTTTTATGAAGGTGAATAAATACATCTGGGATGTCATAGTCGGCTTTCAGCAGTTTTAAAGCTTTTTCACAGAGGTTTTCTCCTCCCTCTACTGTAATTCCTGTACACTTAAATCCTGGCGTAGATGAAGGAATAATTTCCAAAACATCTTTCCAGCCTATAGGATAGAAAATAGTTTCTAAATTATGATAGCCATCTTCTCGTTTAGATACGATATTTAGCCCTATATTTATTTTCGCGTTTGGAAAAAATAACACTGTTGAAAAATTTAATTGTCAAAAGACAAAAGTAATCACATAAATTTTTCTAAACTTGAAATTCTTTTTATTTATTTTAAAATTCGAAATTTACTGGAGTAATGACAGATATAGAATACCTAGATTTTGAAAAACCTATTGAGGATTTAATGCACAATCTCAAACAAGCCGAACAATTGGGCAGAGAAGGCATTGAAATAAATCAAACTATTACTGACCTCAAAAAGAAACTTGAGGAGAAAAAGAAAGAGATTTATGCTGACCTTTCAGCATGGCAAAGGGTACAAATTTCACGTCACCCTCAACGTCCATATACACTAGAGTATATTGAAGCTATAACCGATGACTTTATAGAATTACACGGCGATAGATCTGTAAAAGACGATAAAGCAATGATTGGCGGCTGGGCAAAGATTGATGGTAAAACATTTATGGTCATTGGTCAGCAAAAGGGTAAGAATACTAAGATGCGTCAGCATAGAAACTTTGGTATGGCAAACCCTGAAGGCTACAGAAAGGCTCTAAGGCTAATGAAGATGGCGGAAAAATTTAACAGACCAGTCATTACCTTTATTGATACACCTGGTGCTTATCCTGGCTTAGAAGCTGAAGAAAGAGGACAGGGCGAGGCTATTGCCAGAAATTTAATTGAAATGATTCAGCTAAAAGTGCCTATTATCTGCATTATTATTGGTGAAGGGGCTTCAGGTGGTGCTTTAGGCATTGGCATTGGCGACAAGGTTATGATGTTAGAAAACACTTGGTATTCAGTGATTTCACCAGAGTCTTGTTCATCTATTTTATGGAGAAGTTGGGACTATAAAGAACAAGCTGCGGATGCCTTGAAACTGACGTCTCACGACATGCTGAAAAACGGCTTGATTGACGGAATTATTAACGAACCTCTTGGAGGGGCACATAGAGATACCCACTTCATGAGTAATGAAATAAAACAATCTATTCTTAGTCTGACTAAAGAGTTGGAAACTAAAACTGCTGAGAAGCGTATCAAAGAACGAATAGATAAATTTGGAAACATGGGAGTGTTTAAGGAGTAGTGATTGATTATGGAAAAGAAGAAAGCAAAGAAGACAGTAAGTAAACCCAAAGTATTAAGTTCCCCTGATGGAAAGTTACCCCCACAGGCCATTGAGCTCGAACAAGCAGTGCTTGGGGCTTTGATGATTGATAATGACGCTTTATCAAATTCCATTGAGCTTTTAAAACCTGAAAGTTTTTATCAGACAGAACACCAAAAGGTCTTTTCTGCTATTGAAGATTTATTCAATAATACCCAGCCAGTTGATATCCTTACCGTAACTAATTTACTAAAACAAAAAGGCGATTTAAAAGACGTTGGTGGTGCCGCTTTCGTTTCCAAGCTCACCGAACGTGTAGCATCGGCAGCCAATATAGAAACACATGCCAGAATTATTGCTCAAAAATTCATCCAAAGAGAGCTTATTCGTATTTCGTCGAGTACCATTAAAGATGCTTATGATGATACTACGGATGTCTTTGATTTATTAAATGCTGCCGAGCAAGGCTTATTCGAAATTTCTGAAGGAAATATCCGAAAGAATTACGATAAAATGAGCACCCTGATTCGTCAGGCACTTGAACAAATCGAAGAAATTAAAAATAAAGAAGACGGACTTAGTGGTATTCCATCAGGCTTTGCTGACCTCGATAGAGTTACCTCTGGGTGGCAAAAATCCGACTTGGTCATTTTAGCAGCTCGTCCTGGTATGGGTAAAACCGCTTTTGTACTGTCTATGGCACGAAATACAGCCGTTCAATTCAATAAGCCAGTAGCCGTATTCTCTTTGGAGATGTCTTCTGTTCAGTTGGTCAACCGTCTTATTTCAAGTGAGTCGGGTATTCCAGCAGAAAAATTAAGAAAAGGTAACCTCGAAGACCACGAATGGATACAGCTCAATCAGCAAATAACCTCTTTATCAGAAGCTCCATTATTTATTGATGACACTCCTGCCCTAACGGTCTTTGAGCTACGAGCCAAATGCCGAAGACTTGTAAGAAACAATGGCGTAGAGATGGTAATTATTGACTACCTACAGCTAATGCATGCCGGCAACTCCAACAAAAGCGGAAATAGAGAGCAAGAAATTAGTACCATTTCACGATCTCTAAAAAGTATCGCAAAAGAGTTGAACATCCCTATCATTGCACTGTCACAGCTGAGTAGAGCAGTGGAAACCAGAGGGGGCGACAAACGTCCTATGCTATCCGACCTTAGAGAGTCAGGAGCTATTGAGCAAGATGCCGATATCGTATGCTTCATTTACCGACCAGACTACTATGGCTTCACGGAATGGCCTGACACCTCTCCAGGGCAAGACCCGGATTGCCAAGGGCAAGGAGAAATCATTATTGCTAAGCACCGTAACGGTTCTTTAGAAAACATTAGACTACGATTTATTTCTCACTTGGCTAAATTTACAGATTTGGATGCCTTCGGTTTCAACAATGACGATGTTATGCCATCTAGTATGAACAACGATGCTCCTTTTTAAGATGTACAAATACATTTTACTTATTCTTTTTGGCTTTGGTCAGATTAACGCCTTTGCATCCTACTTGCTCATTCCTATGGATGATAGTCAGAACAACCACCTCAAAGCCTATGGCATAGCCTACTGGGCATTGGAGCAAGAACAAACGGTAGACTGGCTGCTCAACTATAGAGGTGGTAGCTTTATGTTGAAATACCAACTAGCCTTTGAGAAAGAATGTAAAATTAGAGGCGTATCCTATGATGTTATTGCCGATGTTCAATCCACCCAAATACTCAGAGAAATTGCCAGTCCAGAAGTTAACCAAGATGTGGTGAAACTGGAAAAAGCGCCTAAAATAGCGGTCTATTCTCCCAAAAGTAAATTGCCTTGGGATGATGCCGTTACACTAGCACTGACCTATGCTGAAATACCCTACGACCTATTATATGACGAGGAAGTAATGGATGGCAAACTGCCTCTTTATGACTGGCTACACCTTCACCACGAAGATTTTACAGGTCAATACGGTAAGTTCTATGCCGCCTACAAAAATGCGGAATGGTACAGAAAGCAAAAGCAAGATTTTGAAAAATCAGCACAAACCATGGGCTTCCAAAAAGTTTCTAAAGCCAAGCTAGAAGTGGCTCTAAAGATAAGAGAATTTACTGCTGGTGGTGGCTTCCTCTTTGCTATGTGTTCGGCTACGGACACCTACGATATTGCTTTAGCTGCTAAAGATGTAGATATTTGTGAGTATATGTTCGATGGCGACGGTGCCGACCCTCAGGCTCAAGAGAAATTAAAATTTGATAATACGTTTGCCTTTAAAAACTTTAGCATTGAAAAAAATCCAAATACCTACGAGTATTCTAGCATTGATGCCACACGAACACGACGTCTCAATCAGTCATTAGATTTTTTTACACTTTTTGAATTTTCCGCCAAATGGGATCCTGTTCCAACCATGTTGTGCCAGAACCACGAGCAAGTGATTAAGGGCTTTATGGGGCAAACCACTGCCTTCAAAAAAGAATACATTAAATCCGACGTTCTGATAATGGGCGAAACAGCTTCAGTTGATGAGGCACGCTATATTCATGGTAAATTTGGCAAAGGTACTTGGACGTTCTATGGCGGCCACGACCCTGAAGATTACCAACACAAAGTGGGTGACCCTAAAACGGAACTCGAGCTTCACCCTAACTCTCCAGGTTATCGTCTTATCTTAAACAATGTACTCTTTCCTGCTGCTAAGAAAAAGAAGCAGAAGACGTGAATTGGAACTGCTTTCAATTGCATCGACTATTCTGAACGGAGTGAAGAATCTGCTAATGATGTGACTCTTCGCCACGCTTAGAGTGAGCATGGTGTGGCTCTAACAATCTTACTTAAGTTCCAGTTTCTCCACGCGTTTTAACAATTGATCTAATGTGGATTTCAAGGTTTTTATTTCTTTATCTTTTTTATCCAATTGTTCTTGTTGTTCTTTTATGGCTTCTATAAAGTTGGCTGAAAGTCCATTGTAATTTACCGATAGTGTACCTATCTCATCCTTTTGTTGGAAAATTAGTTCTGGTGCTAATTGTTGTTGGTCTTGTCCAGGATTAACCAATAAGTCCGTTAAACTTACTCCTCCACCATCTTCTAAAATCAAGGAATCTCCGGAAAGGCTTAACTTTTGGTCATCTATAGCTGGAATTCTATGAATGGGTAAATAGTCCAAATTTTCGAAGTCATTACCGTTTTCAAAATCAAGCTCTACTTTCAACCATTTTTCTTCTCCATTCCAATCCATGTCCTGAAAAAAGTCATTGAAAGTGTAAGTTCCCCTACCCACAATCAAATTTATCATACCATAATCATCAACAATTACTGAATAATGAACTTCCTCAAACTCCATACCGTTCATATCGTGAATGGAAAATCGGATAGAGACCAAAGAATTTCTAAGAGGATTAGCGTAACTATTATCCAAACCAGGTAATTCTTGCCCTGCATCTTTATCCATTATCACAGCTTGATATGGAATACCTGTAGTCTGAGCCAAGGCAAACTGACTCACTAGTACTAACAATAATAAATTAATTATTTTTTTCATGTTTAAAAGGCTTGATATTTAAAATCTCTAAAAGGTTAATGAACTTATCTTTCTAAAAAGATTTCTACTCTTCTATTACTCATTAATACAATATCATCGAACTTAGTAGTCGCTCCTCTAAAATCGTATGATATGATCTCAGAATTGATACCATTATTAACTAGAAAATTAATAACTGTTTTGGCTCTATTTTTGGAAAGGGTTAAATTTTCATCATCATACCCTCTCAAATCAGCATAACCAATAACTTTAATTGCTTTAGCAGGTTTATTCTTTAAAGCTAAAATCAAATCATCCAAGTCTTGCTGGAATATCTCATAATAATCGGTTTTATTCGTAGGGAATAACACCACAGTTTTTGAATCACTATTTATATCCAGTGAATCCTCAGGGAAAAGTGTTGTTACATAAGCTTTTATTTCATCTCTTAAAGGAGAATTTTCATTTTCATCTGGAGTAACAAACTGTCTAAATTCATTAGCTGCTGAATCAGCATCTTGCTCCATTAGCAATATTAATTCAGCTCGTAAATCATCAATATTATCGTTACACTTCTTAAGAATACGTTTTAAATCGTCATCTTTCTTCTTAAAAGCATCTGGGCTAATGGAAAAACCTAAAGTTGCACTGTGAGCATTTATATTATATTGTTGCTGAGATATTTTCTCATCTTCAACAAGTCCGTGTTTATAATTATAGCCTAACCAAAAATGACTAAATCTTCCTAATTTTCTTCTCAGATTCAATCCAAGATTTAAATCAATATGCTCATTGGTATAATCTTCATTCTTTTTAAGATCAACAGTCAAATCGCTCATTTCTTGAAAAGCCGATAACAAATAATTATATGAAGCACCAACTTTCAAGAATGGCGACCATTTTACAGTAGGCTTTAAAAACCTAAAGGTCAGTCCTCCGTCTAATGCTAAATAATCAAATGTATAATGGACGTAATTATCAAAGTTCGACTCAGTATAATAAGTCCTTAAATCGTAACGATTACTTGAAAGAGTAATTAAATAACCAAATCTATTTACTATAGGTCCACCTCCCCCAATGGCAATCCTATTACTAGAAATATTAGTCAAATCAGAGTTTAAACTCTGCTCACCTCTAGAATCTATAAATTCTAATTCAGGATAAACGATTCCTAACTCAAAAAGAAGGTAAGAGTCCTTATACTTATTCTTATCTTCCTTCGTGTTTTGGGAGTACACCACACCGCACAAGAACGATAGAACTATTATAAATAAAGCTTGTTTTTTCATAGTCACCAACATATACTCTCTAGCAAATTTTCAATACAGCTAGAAAAACTTAGTGAGGCGAATTTATGTGTTAACCTAGTGAGAGGCTAAAAATAATAAAAAACGTTAATCCTTATAAAAACACTATTAAAGAAATAAAAAACGATGTTTATCCTAATAAATACTTCAATTGGTCTAAATTTAAAATTAGTTGTTTTGTAATTTCCATAATAATGAAAACTTAACTGCAGTAGGTTGACTAGGATAATTAGGCATAAAGTAATGTGGTGAATTTGAAATTAATTCATTCAAATTTAAAAATTGAATATTAATATTCATAGAATGAACTTGAAAAGTAATAAAAGAAGAAATAAAAGGTAAAGCACCTATTTCCTGATTATTCTGCAATTGAAATGAAGCTAAAGCTGGATTATAAAGCTTGGCATAATAGGGCGTAAAATAATTAACCTTAGCACCAATCTTAAAATCTAATAGGTCATCAAAAAATGCATCTTGAAACCAGAGGGAAAAAGTCGTATTAATATCAGGGTACCTCAAAATATAGGAATTATTTGACCATTGATATTGAAAGGTATTAGAAGCATGTAAATTTAGTAGCTTCCAACCTAATGATACAATATTATCAAAATGAATAATTGATGAGCTGTTTTGAAAATATGAAGCGTTCTCGTTCAAATAAATATAATTCGTAAAATTATTCAAAGTTGTTAAAAACTTAAAATGCTTAGTTCTAAATTGATAATTAAACCTTTGTCTAGTCTCCTGATTAAATTCATTATTGTAAATAAAATGATTAGAATAAAATCTATTGTAAAATATAGGTATTCTAAGTCTATTAGCTTCAACGCTTAAAAAGTGCTTCGACTTCTTATTTTCAAAAATCTTTGAAAGTGTAAAATCGAATTGTGAAGAGTCAAATGCTTTAAATCTTGCAGATAATCTTCTATCTAAATTTTTATAAGTAAACTCTATTCCGTTATAAACATCAGTAGAGTCAATAAAATGTATAAAATTATGTCGCCTTTGTAAAATATGAGATACACTGAAATCAGCGTATTTTAATCCAATACTATTTGTAATTAATGAATAGAATAACGAGTCATTAGTAGATAAACTATCAATATAATTATATTCGTAAAAATTCGCAGTTAAATCATTATCTCTGTAAACTCTATGTGCCTTGAGAATTGAGAATTCATTAATAACAGACCATTTGTCCGTAAAATTGAAATTCTGAGAAATAGAGTGAAACCTATTCTTGGAATAATTTTCTGAAGAAATTAAATTGGTTTGATAAAGTAATGGATCATCGTAATCTTCAACAGCATAATCTATAATACCACCATTTTCATCCATTCTAATTTTTTGATAAGATAAAATAGCATCAAAATTATAGGTAGATTTCATATTATGAAATGAAACATTAGATTTCACATCATAAAGTTTGAGGGCTTCTCTACTAAATACACCTTCTTGAGAAAATTTTCTTATATCTAAGTCGTAAGATAAATAGTCTGTTAATTTCTGAGTATGCTCTATATCAATCATTTGGCCTTTAGTAGAAAAGGATTGATATTGAAGTTCAGTACTCCCAAATTTTGTGGAATCTAAAGAAAAAGAGTTTTCTGAAGAATTTAAAAAATCAATAAAGTATAATTTATTGGGAAAAGAAATTGAATCACTCCATTGTGAGTAAGAAAATAAGGGTAGAATGAAAAAAATGAAGAGGTACTTTTTCATGACACAAATAACGTTCAAAAAAGGCTAAAAAAAAAGCCCCGAATCGAAAGAAACGGGGCTTATAAAAGGTTGGCGGCGACATACTCTCCCAGGGGTTAACCTAGTACCATCTGCGCTAGTGGGCTTAACTTCTCTGTTCGGAATGGGAAGAGGTGGAACACCACTGCAATAGCCACCATAAACTCATGAATAAGATTATGATATATTGTAAAAAAGAAAACAATTTAGTTAGAGTAAATCAACTACAAAAAGCTAAAGGGTAATTAGTATCACTCGGCTATGACATCTCTGCCTTTACACCTATGACCTATCAACGTTATCGTCTATAACGACCCTTAAAAGAAATCTAATCTTGAGATGAGTTTCGTGCTTAGATGCTTTCAGCGCTTATCTCATCCAGACATAGCTACTCTGCGATGCAACTGGCGTCACAACAGATACACTAGAGGTCTGTCCAACTCGGTCCTCTCGTACTAGAGTCAGGTTCTCGCAAATTTCTAACGCCCACAACAGATAGAGACCGAACTGTCTCGCGACGTTCTGAACCCAGCTCGCGTGCCACTTTAATGGGCGAACAGCCCAACCCTTGGGACCTTCTCCAGCCCCAGGATGTGACGAGCCGACATCGAGGTGCCAAACCACTCCGTCGATGTGAGCTCTTGGGAGTGATCAGCCTGTTATCCCCGGAGTACCTTTTATCCTTTGAGCGATGGCCCTTCCATGCGGAACCACCGGATCACTATGCCCGACTTTCGTCTCTGCTCGACTTGTAGGTCTCACAGTTAAGCACCCTTATGCCATTGCACTCTACGCACGGTTACCAAGCGTGCTGAGGGTACCTTTGGAAGCCTCCGTTACTCTTTTGGAGGCGACCACCCCAGTCAAACTACCCACCAAACACTGTCCCCGTAATACGGGTTAGAGTCCAGACAAATAAAGGGTGGTATTTCAAGGACGACTCCACCACGCCTAGCGACGCAGCTTCGAAGTCTCCCACCTATCCTACACATTATTTGTCCGAAATCAATGTTAAGTTGTAGTGAAGGTTCACGGGGTCTTTTCGTCCCGTTGCGGGTAATCGGCATCTTCACCGATACTACAATTTCACCGAGCTCGTGGCTGAGACAGTGCCCAAATCGTTACACCATTCGTGCAGGTCGGAACTTACCCGACAAGGAATTTCGCTACCTTAGGACCGTTATAGTTACGGCCGCCGTTTACTGGGGCTTCAATTCAGAGCTTCTACCGAAGTATAACCCCTCCTCTTAACCTTCCAGCACCGGGCAGGTGTCAGACCCTATACATCATCTTTCGATTTAGCAGAGTCCTGTGTTTTTGATAAACAGTCGCTTGGGCCTATTCACTGCGGCTTCCTACCGAAGTAGGGAAGCGCCTCTTCTCCCGAAGTTACGAGGCTATTTTGCCTAGTTCCTTAGCCACGGATCACTCGAGCGCCTTAGTATTTTCTACTTGACTACCTGTGTCGGTTTACGGTACGGGTAGTTATTACCTGAAGCTTAGAAGTTTTTCTTGGGAGCATGATTACAGACAATCTATTCAGCCGAAGCCTCCTAGTACTATCGCACTTCAGCATTCTCTACGGATTTACCTATAAAGAATATACCTAGATGCTTTACCGACCAATTCCGTCTGGTCGGAGTCCTTTCACTTCTCCGTCACTCCATCGCAGTAATAACTAGTACTGGAATATTAACCAGTTGTCCATCGACTATCCCATTCGGGTTTGCCTTAGGACCCGACTAACCCTGATCC
>Ga0233432_10002384_pt1 | contig 17472 bp, 20 predicted proteins | sample SI_122_August201_6_FD_179870 | JGI IMG/M metagenome (GOLD analysis project Ga0233432, IMG submission 179870) | Seawater microbial communities from Saanich Inlet, British Columbia, Canada - SI_122_August2016_10_MG | ecosystem: Environmental > Aquatic > Marine > Inlet | place: Canada: British...
TATTTTTTTTGTAATACGTGGGTACTTTTTACGCCATGCATCTTCTGGTTGCTCAAGCCAAGTCCAGCCGTATCGAGCAACCAAATAGTCCATACTATGATCTACTTTAGCATAAAACCAAAGTCCTATACGTGTAGTACTCATATATGCAATGAAAATTGCACCGAACACACTACCAGCAAGTGCAGTGTAAATCCAAAGCCTATCGCTAGCCATGCGTTCGATCATATCCCACATATTATTCTGCTTTCCAAATAGTCCATACGCCATATGCAATTGCTGCAACTGCCGCAAGTTTAATAAAACTAGTTGCAAACAATGCAATCAGCCCCATTGCGATCATCACGCCACCGTCCCATGTGGTGCGTTCACTGATACGTTCTTTTATCCAATTCATTTTCTTTTCTCCAAAATATCTTTCATCACATTAGTTGCTGTGTGTGTAAAGCACCTAGGTGCGATGCTGTGAATAATTAGTGCAGGAACCAATAGTTGTAACCTAACTGCGGTTTTTAATGCTACTGCCATATGTTGTAATCCTGTTTCTCCAACATCATCTAAATGTGCTTTACACTGTTTGCTTATCATGATCCAAATGTTCCCATTAACGCTGGTCCAAATTTACTAGCAGCCCAAAATAATGATACAATAGTTAATACGCCTATTACTAACCATTTCATTTTAAAATCATCTACTACCATTTTTAGAGCAACTAATTCATTACCTAGTACTCTTACAGCAATTTCTAACTTTCCTTGATCGTCATCATTTGCTGCCATTATTCAATACCCATCTTGGCTAGTGTTTTTGGTCCTACAATACCATCAGGTGTCAGACCATTTTCAGCTTGCCAAGATTTGACCGCACGTTCTGTGCCTGGGCCAAAGTCGCCATCAGCATCAAGTCCAAGCACTTCTTGCATTGCTTTAACAAGTGATCCCTTACTACCTTTTTTAATAAGTTTAATATCTAGCTTTTCTTCTACGTGTGGTGCCGCTACTCCAGTAAATAACTCCATTGCATGATTCCAATGTTTAATACGATCTTCAAGACCAATTGTACCACCATTAACACGCTTAGACAATGTTGTGATATCATTATTATCACAGTATTTGTTTAAGTTGTTTGTTTTCCAGAACCAACATGCACTCTCAAGAGCACCTTCTTTTGTGCGTACATAGTCAGTTGCTTCTTCAGCACTCATTCCAACTGATTCTCCAAATCTTGTATAATTGCTTCTACCTGTAAGTTGCAGTATGCCACCGCCCCTAAATCTCCAGCCATCACCGGAATTGGTATCACCGTTGTCCATTCTGTTTGCGTAAATAACGTTCGCAATTTTTTCAGGCTGTCTATGATATTCATTTGCATCTCTCCCAGCTCGTTTAAAATATTTGCCAAATATAGCATCGAGTGCTTTTGCACTGTAGTTTAAGTTTTCAGTAAGTACCTTATATCCATTGGATTCATGCCCAGTTTGAGCCATAAATCCAGCAACTCTTTCTGGAGTATTAATGTCATATTTAGGCAATACATCTTGCATTGCGCCTAACCATTCCATAGCGTCATCTTTACCAAGATGTAAGATGTCTGCTACATATCTTCCTTTAAAGTCAAATGTAAATTTACTCATAGTTTTTCCTTTTTATACTAAATGTATTTATTTTATAAACGCTCCTATACGTCCATGTATGTCTGGATAATCTCTATATTGATATCCATTTGGTGGAGTAGTGTCTTGTCCTTCCCATACTGGAATAAAATGATTAATACCGCCGTCAAAATCTTCGTTGTGTCTTAGATGAACTTCAATAAGATTACCGCCAATAAATTCACAATTAATCCATTCGTATCTTTTTAATAAGTCAAGTAATATATTAGGACGGGTTACATAGTCTGTAGTACGTTTCCATTCGCTCCATTTAGTAAATGTATCTAATGGTTTAAATCCTTCAACACATAACCGCTGTAATCCATAGTTATAATCTACACTAAGGTGTCTGCCCTCAAAGAATTCACACCAAAAGTATCCTAATGGCAAATGCATAGTTTCTTTTTCTATCCATACCCGCCGTGTCCCTAACCCTAGACCTAACATGTTAACACATGGTCGCACAATATAATATCCTGGTATCGGAACATCAAGCCCAACTGGCCCACAAACGTACCCTAATTTTCTTGACAGTATTAGTTTATCCATGACCCAGATATCATCTGGGTCAATACTCGCCCATACAAAATCTTCAGCACTGTCAGCAATCATTATTTATAGATGATATCTAATAAACGCTTAAACCCGTATTTTGTTTCCATCATTTTTTCTATTTTTTGTTGATTTTCAGGCTTAACCTTTTTGTATGCATCTAGAACTATATTTGCTGTAGTCATATCAATTTTCATACTGCCGTCAGTAAATTTAACTGGCATCATTTGCTTGTCTGATACAATTTTTTGGAGTTGTGCAATACTTTCTCTTACCATTAATTTTTTATCAAGAGATTCTTGTATATTAGTTTTACGCATGTTAGTGTATATTACGTTAGCATCAACAGATTCGCGTATTTGACTTACTACATGTTTAATTTCATCTTTAACTTGTGATTCAGTAAGGTTTCCATTTAAGTATCCGCCAATATAATCCGCTACTATGCGATTCTTGTCTGTGGACTTAGTATTGATACTTTCTTTAACTTGGGAAATTGATACCTTCTCTTTAAGATCATTATCACCTTTGCCGTCTATTGCATAACTTGGAACCATCTTACCTGTTTTTGGATCCTTAACCATTTTCTTTTTATCTTCAGCATGCATTGCTGCCATGTGTGCTTTGTATTTCTTTGTACCTTTTTTATGTGGACTATGCCCTTCGTTAGTATCGTCATTATCACAACGATTCCAAATAGCTCGTGTAACACTATCACGTACTGCGGTGTCTTCTGCTTCTTCGTGACCGCCCATTTCACTTAGATCTGTAAGCATTCGCATTGCTGCATCGACTGCCTTCATAATATCAGCTTCACCACTTTTAACCATTCCACATGCATCGTCGACAATCTCTTGAACTTCATAATTACCATCTTGACTAAACATGCCATAATCTTCAGCATTAGCAGCGGATGCTCTAAATGGAGATCCTCCAAGATTTTCATTTTTTGTTAATTTTTTCCAAGATTTCATATTTGGAAGTTTTAACTGCCTGTAGTATGCGGCAATCTCATCATCCATTGCACCTTCGCTAATTGATTCTGCAAGTCCCAAAAAGTCTAACACAGTTACGTATACTTCCGCTGCGTCATCTTCATTATCAATAAAGTTTCCAACAACACTGGCGATTTCATCTACATCTGTTATTCCTAACTCTTTTATCTCATCAATAATTTGATCAATCTCATTTTCATAATCTGTTTCAACACCTTCGGTTTTCATACCACTATAATCTTTATCTAGTTCTTGGTACTCATCGTATGAAATATAAAAATCAGTATCTGGGTCGTAATATGCCCCCTCGCCTGGATCATAGTATACTACTTTTCCACTTAATGTTGTAAACGGGCCTTCTAAACCATCACGTGGTTGGTACTTGTCATCCATTGGAGGAAGTACTTTGTAACCTTCATTAACCGCATTGGCGGCTTTATCAAAAATATTTTTTAGTATACTATTTGCATCTTTTTTCATCTTATTACCCTTTATTAGCTCTTGACAAATTTAGTGGATCATTTACTGCGACTGGCGAAAATGACTGCCATGAAGCTGCTGGAGCGCCACCACCAGATTTACCGCCTGGAATTAAGTTGTCAACTCTTCTTCCCACACGCTTGGCCATTTTTGTCTTACCATCAACTTTTCTGGCTGCACGTCTTGCAGCTACTCTTGCAGCGATTTCACCAGCATCTGTCTTTTTGCCTAATCTCTTCGCTGCGGCGGCATCAGCTTTCTTAATACGTGCTTCTGCATCTGCTTTTTTAGCAGCTCTTGCTGCCACAGCATCTGCTCGTTTCTTTTTAGCAGCAATTTCTATCTCTTTTGCTTTTTTAATTGCATCTGAGTCTGCTTTTCTAATTGTGGCTGCTGCCGCTCTTCTTTTATCATTTACTGCTAGATCATCAGCTCGTCTAGTAGCAATTTTATCTGCACTACGCATCCTAGTTGAAGCTGTTCTTTGAGCTGCATTACGTTTAAATGCGGCTACATCAGATGCTCTGTCTGTAGCAATTTTATCTGCTTTACGTATTGCTGCTGATGCACTTCTTTTGGCGGCATTTGCTTTTTGGTCTGCTGCTTGCCTAGTTGCTTGCTTAACTGCGATGTTATCTGCATTACGCATTGCGGCACTAGCATTGCGTTGAGCTGCATTACGTTTAAATTCATCTGCACTCTTTGCTGCTTTTTTAGCGGCAGCTGCCGCATCCGCATCAGCAGATCTAATACGTTGTGTTGCATCACGTTTACGCAAGTCTTTTGCTTGCTGCATTTGCTTATCAATTTCTTTAGCGGCTCTTGCTGCGACTGCATCTGCCGCTCTAATTTGTTTAGCTGCTTTACGTCTAGCTTTTTCTGCTTTAGCAATTGGATTCTGTGTTACTGTGTCTATAGTTTTTCTTGCAATGTTGCCAGGTATATCACCAATAAAGTCATCTACTTTTCTTAGAGCATCCAGTCCAGCTTTTGGTGCGTCAATAACTTTAGCTAATCTAGTTCTGTCATCAATTGGTCCATCTAATTTTTTAAACTTTTTGGTTAAAGGATCTATTGCTACTGTAGGAATATTTTTCTTTTTCATTAAGGGGTCAGTAATTTTTTTAACAACATTACTTGTAGCAGTGCCCATTTTTCTGTCAAGTCCACCTTTACCCAACCCAGTAACCGCCTTAACTGGTGCAGAAACCGCATCAATTGCTTTTGCGGCAGTACTTCTAGTATCACCAGCTTTTGCTAACGCTCTTTTTTCTGCTTTAGTTAATGCTCTTATTTTACCATCTGCACCACGTGCTGACGTTACCTTAGTAGGATCAACTATCTTCTTACCGCCAATAGTGATTTCTTTGGTAGTACGCCCTGCTGTGTTTGCTCTGTCAACTATATCGAATTTTTCTTTACTCTTGTCAACTACTTTTTTAATCATTCGGTAGCCAACTTTGGCACCTTTGAATAATCCTTTGGCAATTGCTCCGCCAGCAATACTTAATGCAACATCAGTACCAACTCGTTTAGCAACTTCACCTTTGGTAATTTCACCTGCTTTGTATTGTTTTGCAGTACGATAAACATCGTAGGCTGTCCATGCAGCACCACCTGCCCAAATAGCCAATGGTATTAGTGGCAAGAACTCATTGAGTTGTTCTGCTTCATCTATTATTTCTTGTACTTGTGCTTCTATTATTTGTGCTTCTGTTAAACTATCCATGGTACATCCTTAACAGTATTATTTAGCTACGTCTTGCCGCTCTGCCAAGATCTAACGGATCTCTTACGTTTACAAAATCAAATGGTACCCATTTTTTGTTATCACCCTTTGCACTAAATGGAGGTAACCCGATTCTTTTACGTGGTCTTATACGTGGTGGCCTACCACCTCTTCCCCCACCAGTTTTAGGTATTGGTTGTACCTTAGGTGTAGGTGCAACTTTGGGTGCAGGCTTAGGTTCTGGCTTAGGTTCTGGCTTAGGTTCTGGCTTAGGTTCTGGCTTAGGTTCTGGCTTTGGTGCAGGCTGAGTTGCTGGTGCATCATCTGGTTTAGGAGCTTCCGGTTGAGCTGGCGTAGTAGGAATATCTGGTTGTGTAATTGGTTCTGATTGAGGTTTTTTGTCTGGTTCTATTTTTGGAGTGTTTGGTTGAGAAGGTGCCAGCGGATTTATATTAGGCCCAGGCTCTGGTTTGGGTTGTGGCTTAGGTGGCGCTGCTGGATCTGCCGGAGTTGTACTAGGTACTGGTGATGGATCCGGTAGAGGAATAACAGGCATTGGGGTTGGATCAAATTGCGGATCAGCATCTGGCGAAATTCTAGGAAGTACAATTGGCGCATTGTCAGGCACTGTTGGTGTCTGCGGCTGTGATGGTGCGTTAGGATCCAATTCAGGTCCTGGGGGTGGTGGTGGTTGTATATTTGGTGCTGTATCTGGATCAGGTACTGGAAGTGGATCCGGAACTTTTAGTGGATCAGGTACTGAAAGTGGGTCTGGTATTTTTAGTGGCTCAGGCACTGAAAGTGGGTCTGGTATTTTTAGTGGGGCTGGTGCAGTTGGGTCTATATCAGGACCCGGTGTCTTTGGTTCAATTTCTGGAGCATCGTCTGGCTCAGGACTACTTGGCTTACTTGGTGTAGTAGGAATATCTGGTTGTGTAATTGGATCCGATTTAGGATTAGTATTTGGATCTATCTTTGGAGTGTTTGGTTGCTCTGGAGCAGTTGGGTCTATGTTAGGACCCTTTGGATTAACTATTGGTTCTGGAGCATCGTCTGGCTCAGGACTACTTGGCTTACTTGGTGTAGTAGGAATATCTGGTTGTGTAAACGGTTCTGCTTCAGGATTATTACTTGGTAATGTCTCTGGGTTAAAAGGTAAATCCTCCGGCCACCAATCTGGCTCAACATCTGGACTAACTTCCTTTGGAGAAGGTTCAGCAGGTGCAAAGTCAGTAGCAGGTTTTTTGTCTAACATACGTACTATTTCTTGAGCTTGCTTGTATTCGTCAGACTCTGTTGGGTTCCATTGTGCGTTTGTTTCTTTTTCTTTTGGGGTTAATGCATCCCATTCATCATTATAAAACTTAATGTATTCTTTGGGTGCATTTTTTAACAAATATCTTGTAAATTTCCAAACAGCTTCCATTTGTCTTACTGCTTGGTCTTCTCCCTGGTTTGTAGCACTAGGAGTGAATATTAATCCAATAGCACCAAATGCTTTACCTAGCAACCCTTTGAATAATCCAGGCTTTACGTTTGATTTTAATTGTCCTTGTGGGTTGAAATTTTGATTAGCTGCTTGAAGTGATTTAGGGTTTTCTAAAAAATAACTCTGTAGTGCATTTTTCATTTGGGGACTTTTAAATCCCGGCGATAATTTAACTACATTCTTAACTGCGTTTGATGCATTAGCTGCAGAAACCCCGTAGCGTTGTTGGAATTGCTGTGGATCTAACCCAGAGCCAAACACCCCACCTTGATTTAAAGCAGGGAGGCCTTCAGTTAGATTAGTGAACTCCGTAAAACGCATTACATTTCAAATTCGTCGTCAGGAAGGTCATCTATTACTACTGGTGCGTCGGATTGTTGATCATTAATTACTAGATATTCCATATAATGTTTAACTGCACTAATATAATCTGCTGCTTTAGTAATTTTTGCTTGCACCCAAGGCTCTAAATTATCAGTGTCTTGAATCATTCCGTGTAACTCTACACTATACTTACTAAGTTGATATAGTTGGCCTTTTGCCATCCATCCGTCATCATCAGTGCTATCAAGAACACCTTCCATAATTTCACTCATATACACAACTGGCTCAACACCTTCTCTAAGTTCTTTATTGTGCCGTTTCATATAATGCTTTGCAATATCAATATCATCAAATAGTTTTCTTGTAACACCATTTATATCTTTAACTGCATACCCGTCATCTTCTTTAATGACCATTGGTACTGCTTTAGGTGCTTTATCTGTGTTTAATGTGTTTAGTCTCATTTGACTCTCCGAATCATGTTATTTGGATAGCCTGGAACAACAGGTTTGTTTTTTCCTGTGTCTTCTAATCCTACTGCTTTTCGTGCAGCCTTGTGATGTGCTTTGCCTTTTTTTCCTGTAAACAGTGGCATAGCAACACTGGCAAATACGCCAGAAGTAGTATCTTCTTTTATGACTTCCCAGACTTTCATATAGTTATTTATACTAATCGTCTTCTAAGTTGACCTTGATTTAATAAGATCTTTTTTATGTATTTCTGCATGTCTTGCATCCTCTTCATTTTTATACTTTTCTAGCATAGTATCAAAATCAAGATTAGTGACTGGTTCGTCATTTCTTATTAATGCTGCATTGAATGGCGTAGGCCAAACTACACTAATTGCAAGCCAATCTACCTTAGCTTCTAAACTTAATCTATGCCACATCCAATGGGCAATTGGAGAGCTAGATTCTATTAATCTTTCACCAAACAGAAATTTATATTTGGTACACACATTAATAAGATTATCGTCTAAGTTTTTTAAATATCTATACATAGTGGATGGAGCAGAAATAAATGCCAAATCACCAAAATAGCCGCTTCCGTTATGTAAACGCATCCAAGGAGAAAATATAATATTGTTGTATATATCTTTTCTCATATTGTGTAATAAATTCATCCAATGATGTTCGGCCATTGGATTAAACACTGTATCACTTCTTGTTTTAATAACAAAGTCATATTCAGTCAACTCTCCACACATTTTTCCTATTGCAGATGCACTTAAAAACATCGCATGAAAATTATATGCATATTTACTAAGTTCACTTCCTGGAAATAATAAAGTAGTCCTAACTTCGATAGGTACTAGTTCTGTATGCTTATCATATTTTTTATTTAGATTTTGAATAGCATGCATATGTGGATAAAAAACATCATCATAAGGCTGTATAAAACATTTAACTGGGTTAAATAGGCGTTGACATTCTTCATATAAGTCTCTTCCCGGTTCTTCCCAAAAATGACAGAAAAAATCAACCTCTATATGTGATCCAGCTATCTTAGGAAATACTTTTTTCCACCATTCAGCACTCTGTTCAAGATATCTAGCTTGCCCACTGAGTAATATAGCTATTTTCATAGTAACTCCATTTTTAATTATTGTAACATGTGTTTTTTTATAAGTCTATGAATATTTTTGTTTATATGCAGATATTAGTTCTTTAGAATCCATATCTTTAAAACTGCGAGAAATATCAAATGCATACCCGCCTAAACTTTGGCGCCCTGTCTGTGATGTTACTAATCGGTGCAATGCTTCTACTGCGGCATCCCAAAAACGATTCTTTTGATTGGCTAGCATTCTAGCCATCATTTCATCTTTAGTATCTTCTCTTTGTATTTTGTTTGCTAGTTTAACACCAACTGAATCTGCAGCACGAAGTAATTTTTTATATCCTTGTGCAGTTTTAAATAATATTTTAACACCAGCTACTGTTGTCTTTAATGCAACAGCAAGTAAGATTAAATCTACTAAATTAGGTATATTACCAAAGTCTTCAACAGCAAATACCTTGTTGCTTGTTCTGAAATCTTTCTTACGCATAACACTTTTGGCAACTAAGTCAAGCATTTTAGTACGTGGATTAATTTCTAATACAAATGGTACATTAATATCACTTTCTAAATCTTTCATTAGTGCTTGGTCTGGTCCCATTGCTGCAATTGGCTTTCCCCATTGCTTATATTCTTTAGCAAATAATCTTCCCAACTCTTGTATACTAATAGGCTCGCCGTTACGTTCATCATTTACTCTATCTAAAAAGTGACGTGTAAATTCCACATCAATACCAACACGAGCAAATACTTTATCAACAATTTTTTCTAAAGCATTTAATTGTCCTTGTGACACATCTTCTTTCATATAAGGCAACTCAAACCAATGTTGGAACCATTCAGTCGTCCCTGGCTGTATACCCTTTTTACGCTCTGCTTTTTTTAATGCAGTGCCAGTATAACTCATATTTTCAAAAATTTCGTTAATCTTCATCAGTCTAGTCCTAGGTTACTTAATGTGTTTGGGTTACTGTTTTTTGCTGCGCTCTTGTGCAGCAACGCTGGGCCTTTGCTTGACGATTTCATCAAGTTAAATTTAGCCGCCTGTCTTTCAGTCTCGCCGGGCTGCACATCAACTGTAGTATTTACTCCTGGTACAATTTTACCATCTTCATTAATCCAAACATCTTCATCTTCATCATCGTCTACTAACTCTGGATTGATAATTTTAAAGAAATCATCAACTACATCTTTTGTATTAATATCTAGCTGCCAACCAAGTTGGATAGCCATCTGTATTGCAAACCGCTTGTATAGTTTCGATCTACTAGGACCAACATCAGTAGTCTTGTCTGCACTAAATGAAATTAGTTTTGTTTTACTTAAATCTACTTTAGATACCCAATCTTTTATTACTGCAACTACAGTAGCAAATGTTCTGAACGCATCACCTTTTCCGCTTTTGCCCATTCTGCCGTTTACTGCAAAGTCAATATTCCAACTACTATCGCCATCCATCCATTCAAACATCACTAGCATTAGTCCTGTTGGAGTGTCTGCCTTGGCAACCCAATGGTCTTCATCTTTTGTGTCCCACCTATATGGGTAAGGATTGTCAAATGCTTCCGTAACTGTTTCATTTTCTTCATCTACTTGTGTATTGGGATCTTGTTTTTTACGAAATTGAAACAAATGCATTCTTGCTACAGCTTGGTCTGCAAACTCTAAATTATTTTGTGTTGCAAATCTCTTTAATAATCTTTTATATAAGTCTATTCTGCTGTCTCTGATGTTTCTATCAGTTCTTGCTTCACCTTCACGATGAGCATAAAACTTAATACTATCAAATTTTGTTTTAGACATAAAGTTTCTAATTACTTCAATAACTGTAGCAAATACTCTAAACTCATCACCTTCGCCACTGCGCTTTACTTTTACACCATCATCAGTATCATTGCCAAAGCTAACCTCCCAGGTGCCATAACTTTCTCTTAAAAACTGTACACGAAAGTCTAAACCTTCACTATTTTTAAAATAGTACAATGCTTTATCACCAGTAAGTTCTTGCAGTATAAACGAATAAGGACTATCAAATAATTCAGTAAGTCTCATTTATTTTTCCCTCTGCGCATATTTAATTGCCATTGGGCCATACGTCTTTTTTCGCCATCGCTATTTTTAGCAATCTTTTCTAACTGTGCTAGGGTAGCGTTTGCAGGGATACCTACACGCTTACTTAATCCCTTACGGCCAGGATTCTTACCGTCTTTAAAGTTTTCTTGTACACTACTGGCTCCAAGCATATCTACAAAAGGAATAGCAACACTTTCGATCCAGCGTGATATATTACTGTATGTTATTATTTTTGTTTTAAACAGATCTTTTAAAATATCATCGACCTGATTTTTTGATGCATTGCTAGAATATGACTTATCATATTCTTTTTTTAAACGTTTAATCTGATCTTTAATATCAGGACTTGTTAGTTCTAATAAAAAAGACTGTAAGTTTAGAAGATAATACTTATCAGTATCTACAATTATTTCGTTATCAAATCCAGCAGGTGGCCACCCTTTTTTATAACTGGCTACTGCTTTATCTACATCAAAGTCACTTTGCAATGAAATATTATTTCCACCTGTTGGCCGCCCCATGCCCAAGTCTTCAACTGCATCACTGTAATATATTTCGTTGCTTATTGGGATAAAAATGTTTTGCAATCCAGCTACCCCATCCTCAAGTGAGGTTCTGCGAACATCTGCATGCTTTCCTGCTGCAAGGTTTGCAAATGTTGGATTGTTGACACCAAGTTTTTGTAAGACTTCTTGTTGTTTTTGATTGCTTCCAGTTTTTATTTTTCTGCCACTATCATTAGTTACCTTTTTAATGATTTTTCCAATACGATCTGCGTCATATACAAAACTTCTAAACATTATTGGACGATTGCCCATTGCATCAGTTATTTTTTTAACTTTTAGCAATCTGTTTTTCATATGAAAGATATCTTTTGGAAGACTTACCTCTTCAGTAACTGAAGCCTCAGCAAAACTACTAAGTTTATATTCGTATGTATCAGCACCTGTCTTTTCTAACCATTCAAACTTGTCAAAAAACTTCTGATTAGTTACTTTATATATTGTTATTGGCAAACCCTTTTGATCGGCATATGACTTTATTGCGTTCATAACTTTAGAACCAATGCCACCGCCTCGTTTGGACGTTGATATTTGTGCCATTAAAATTTGTTCTGGTCTAAAACTCTTAGCCGCATCTAACAAGATATGACCGAAATCACCTTTAAGCATATATGTGCCACCGCCACCGATCATTTCTTTTTCTGACCATGGGACACCAACTTTACCCCAACTAGTCCAACTAGTTGCGCCGATTGCTTTACCGATATGTTTGATCAGTGGGTAATCATCGTCTAGTGGCCACCACTTCTTATCAAACTCAATATCAACGTATCCATTCTGAATAGCATCAAACTCTTCTTTTGATACTTCAGTAACTGAAGCCTCAGCAAAACTACTTTGTGGATTTACAAACGTAAAGACATCCTGATAACTATCTTGCTTAGTTTCTAAATTAAAGCCAGTCATTTGTGCAAACTTTTTAGCAAATCTAGCATATAGTACTGCTCTGCTTTTACCATCGTTTGCTTTATCTGCGGTAAATTCAATTTCGTCAATATCATGTAATTTTGATCCCATTTGTTTCCACCAATCAGTAAATGCGGCAACCACTGTAGCAAAAATTCTAAATTGATCACCTGCACCGGTCTTGTGAGTTTTATAACCAGTCATAAAGCTAAGTTCCCAAATGGTAGGAAACACACGCTCATCATCGTCCCAGTCATCACCGACTGAAACTCTGTCAGCTATTATTCTAAGTGTTGCGTCTTCGTCATCTCTTCCATCAGATGAACGTTCTGAATTCAATTCTGCATATGCAGTCCATGTATCATTACTACGCTCGTACCAGGTGTATGGATATGGATTATCTAATGCTTCTGTTAATTCATTAAGTCTCATGTAAAGGGCCTTTATTTACTAAGTGTATTTATTCTTTACTTACACTCTTTAGCAAATCGTCTTTACTTAAATCAAAGTTACCTTTTTTCCATTGATCTCTCATTGACTGCAACGTTTTTCCTATACCAGGACCACGTGCATGCCCTAGTTTCATCAAGTCATTTCCAGTAACTGGAAACGCAGGTGCTTTGAATGATTTAACATGCTGTATCATATCGTCTTGATGATTAAACCTAGCAAGTGTATCCAACAACCCTCTATCAAATCCGTCTGCCATTTGATCAGTGTACCACTTTTTATCGTGTGTTTGCCCTTTGTTTTTTATTAGGAAACCTAGCTTTGATTTTTCATCATTGCTCATCTTCCAACGCTTGCCTACTGATTCGTCGTTAGTTATTCTAGCAAGATTTATAATAGGATCTCCGCCATCTTGTACTTTATCTATATCTTGTACTTGTAACTTTAAAGAATTAGTTACACCAGTATGTGACATAGCACTAAGTACTTGTTGTATATTTTCACCACTAAGTATCTTACTCACTTCCATCCAAACACGTTCAACACTCAACTGCTTTAGTCCAGAAACATTATCTGCTATAGCGTTCATTGTCGATTTTTCAAACTTTGGAGTATCCATTCTTCCTTGGAAACGGAAATACCTTAATATACGCAAGTAATCTTCTTGTATACGTGCTGCAGGATCTCCAACAAACCGGCTTACTTTGTTTTGTAAGTCATCCATACCACCAAAGTAATCATATAGTTTACCATCGAAATCCATGCTCATTGCATTGTATGTTAAGTCTCTACGCAGTGCATCTTCTTTCCAACTACGTACAAACTCTACTTCTGCATGCCTACCGTCTGTTTCCACGTCTGCTCTTAGTGTGGTTATTTCAAACTCCTCGCCGTTGATTATAGCAGTTATAGTGCCATGTTCAATGCCTGACGGTATATGCTTAACGCCTGAGTTGTCAAACATTTTTTGCATTTCTGTGGGGGTTGCGTTTGTTGCAAGGTCTATATCTTTTGGATCTTTACCTAATGCAAGATCTCTTACTGCACCACCTACAACTCGTATGTCGTAGCCAGACTTAGTAAACATTTTATCTAGTTGTTTCAGTTCTTTGGTTATTTTCATTTCCATTTTGATTACCTAGATTATATGTACTACTATGTTGTATACTATCGAGTATTAACTGTCAATTAAAATTTGCATCTTTATATACAATATTGCCAACAGGAGATTCAATTTGTAGTATTCTTGTTTTACCTTTAAACTTTACATCTCTATTAATACGTCTTGATTCTGCACTCTTATTAGCAGTATCAGGATTAACTTGCTGCATTAATACTGATAATAAATCTTCCATATTTTCTCTAAAAGTATCATACGCATCAAATCCGATGGCTCTTGATCTGCCATATGCGTCTTCAACTTTACTAGCTGACTGTAATAATTTAGTTGCCATTTGTTTTACTATAGAAATAGCTTGCTTACTTGGGTTGGATTTTTTCTGTAGTATTTCTATTGTTCGTGTGGCGATTTGAGTTGCGGATTTATCTATATTACTAACCATCCAATCAGCAGCCCATCCTTGATCTGGATAGCTCATTCCAGAATAACGATCAGGTGGCTCATCTTTAAACTTCATTCCACTTGGTATGATATCTGGTCTTTTATTAGGTGCGTTAGCAGACAGTTTTCTCATTATTTGCTGGGCGGCATCACTAATACTAGCAACTATTTCATCCTCGTCAAGGTCTCCTGAACCTTTTACATATTGTATTGTAACTAGTGCCTTTTCGCCACCATGTGTTCCAACTGCTTCACGAGCAACTTCTAATGCAAAGCCTTTCTCACTAGCAACATATACACCACCCATACTCGCAGTACTTGCACCATACGTGTCTTTATCATATGTTTTCTTTGGTGGTGTTGCTAATAATCCGTTAGACTTAATACTAGGTATTAAATTAGTACTAGTGCCATGATACATAATCTGTGTACGTTGTTGAACACGTTCATTTATGATTTCAAATGCTTTCATGATACCAGTGTTAATAACTGTAGTATAGCTTGTGGATTAATTGTTTGTCTACCAGATGTTAAACTTTGTACAGCTCTTCTCATAAAGTCAGCGTCTTCTGGTGTAACATATTCTTGGCTCTCAAATTCTTGTATTTTAGACATAATAGCATTTTCATCAACTGGCAATTCATTATCGCTTTCTGCTTCTTGCTGTATATTTCTGCTATTTGATCCTCCTTTACTACGTATTGACTGCAAGTCATCTAATGCTTGTACTAATGCTCCAACTTTAGCTGCTAACACCTTATTACTGTTAAGTGCATAATTTGCATTACGAAAACCCTGTGTGCCTTGTTTCATCTGAGTTAACATTTGTGTTGTTTGATCGATTACATTTTTCATCAAACTATCAATGTTCATAGTACCGTAACCTGGTACTGCTACTGTACTTTTGTTTGGCTCGTCTTTATTAAATTTATCTATTTTTTCACTGTAAATGTCTTTGTAACTTGTTTTGTTAAATGCTTTTACTAGTGCTAGCAACTCATCTGAATCCATGCTTATCTTTATTGTATCAACTGTACTGTTACCCAAGTTCATAGCAACTAACCATCTGTGGTGTCCGTCAATAATATAGTTGTCTTGACTAACTATGATTGGTTTCTTAGGTGCACCTTTGGATAATTTAGTCATTGATCTCTCAACACCAGCATCGCTAAATTCACCCTGTGTTGATTTGAATGTGTTAGCAGGAATATCTCTTTGCATCTCAAATGTAGCACCGTTAGATTTTAAGTATTCAAAAAATTCTGGATAATCTTTTTTGGACACTTGTGGCATATCACTACGTTTAATACCTTTGGTATCCTTAGGATCAGGCTTAACTATTTTAAGTTCATTTACACCACGCCCTGGCATTGGAATCTGTTTTGTTGGTTTTACGGCTGTTTTACTTCTTGCTAAAGCTCCCATTTCACGATTATAAGTAGCTTGACTCACTGATCCACTCGCTTTAGCACCTTTTTTAAATGAAGTACCTGTTCTTAATCCTGCTGCGGCTGCAGGTAACCTTAAATCTTCAGCTTTCATATCACCACTTTCTACATGACCAGTAACGTGCCTTAGTCTTTGGCCCTGGGTTATCGCAATTGTGTCTTGCTCTAAAACTCTTACGTGCTTTTGGATTGCTTTTGCGTATACGCATTGTTGGACGTTTGGCACTAGTACCACCGTGTCCAAAGTTAACTTTGATAACATTGCCTTTTTTATTCTTAACATATACTTTAAACTTTTTAACATCGCCACGCATTGGCTTGTTTAGTTTAACTTTACGTCCTTGATACTCTGCTTCGAACAAATCACTTTCATCAATGCTGTATGCTAGATAGCCATATTCTTCATGGAAGTCTTGATCATCTTCTAGCGTAACTTCTTCTACTATTTGTATCACTTCATTAATTTTCATTATTACATCCCTACTTGTGCCTTTAATGCATCAAGTTTGGCGTCATATTTTTGTCCCCATCTCATAACTGCATTTTTAATTTTAGTAAACATAGAAGCAATGCCCTCACGTAAATTTAACATTTCTTGTATTGATTCTTCTTTTTTTGCAACTTTTAAGGCTGGTGCTTTTTGTGTTACTGTAACCATTTCTGATTTTAATCTAGTATATACTTCTGTTAATTCTGGTGTAAATTGTTTTTCGAGTGTTTCTAGTATCTTTTTATATTGTGGACTTTCAGTTGCTTTTGGATCTTTAGTCATAGTAAAAATAAATTGTAATGTATCTACAACTCTCGTACTTGCTGCATCTTCTGCATCAAATAAATCTGCAACATTTTCTCTTGATTGTTGCTTAATTTCAGCAGTTAGTTCTTTAGCTTCTTGTTTAATTTCTTCTAGCCTTGTTAATTTCATAGCTAACTTAGTATACACGCCACTTTTATAACTGTTTAATTGTGCTACAACTTTGGTAGCAGATGCACCTTCGCTATCTGTGTAACTAACTTCTGGATTGCCTTCAAGACGTCCCTCTACTAAATTAATTAAATTTCTCATGTTATCCATATTAACTTCCTATCAAATGTATTTATTCTCATTAGTTTGGATCTTCCATAAAAAAACCCTTAGTAAACTTTAAAGTATTTATGTGTTTACTAAGGGAAGAGTTTTATAATTTTATTATGCTAAAGCTATAACAACTGATTTGTTGGCCACAGCGCCGGTACGGTTCCAAGGCACTTTTTGTCCATCTGAAAACTGTGTTCCTGTATCTGCTATAAGTGTGCAAGTTCTACCTGAAATCTTACTTACAAAGTAAGTTTGTGTAGCACTATCTCTAACTTTAATAGATACTTCGCCACTGGCGGCTGGTATTCTTGCTACTAGTGTACATACTTGGTCTGGTTGACCAGTAGTTGCTACTGTAAAACGCTTTGCACCTTTTTGATTGACTATATGGGCATCGCCATATAGGTCGTTAGTGTATGCGGCTGGTGCCCATTGGCCTGCGCCATCTGCTTCCGCAGCGTCTGCTCGCGGACCGAAATTCTTCTTCTGTAGTGGTCTTCCCATTTGTTTTCTCCTTAAAAGAAGTCCTATGCGAGTTCTAGTCGCTACGCTGTGGGTACAGCATAAGTCCTCTCATGAGTACTATTGGACATAGGTATTTAGTGGAGATTGT
>Ga0233432_10002386_pt1 | contig 17468 bp, 14 predicted proteins | sample SI_122_August201_6_FD_179870 | JGI IMG/M metagenome (GOLD analysis project Ga0233432, IMG submission 179870) | Seawater microbial communities from Saanich Inlet, British Columbia, Canada - SI_122_August2016_10_MG | ecosystem: Environmental > Aquatic > Marine > Inlet | place: Canada: British...
TCGATGGAAGCCTATGACAAGTCTATGACCGATAGTGGTACATCAATGGTCATCTCACCTAACAGTAGCTTTTTCCGGTTCTTCAAGAACAAAGATGGTATGACTGGTAAGACATCAAACTAGATCATCATAAACATGATGTTGCCATTTTTTGGTCATCATATATGCCTAGTTTGACCTGTATAGCCTTTCATAAAGTGGGTTAATCCTGATTGGATGAGGAAATATGTATTGTTTTCTCATCCATTCTACGGGGGTTTATCAAGGAGATATCAAGAATGTTAGTCAATTTGGTGCGGTCGGCAGCAAGCATGCGTGCTGACTTTGTGAAGCCCGGCGTTACGTTATTTGTTGTTATGTTCATGTCCGTCAACTTGTTTGGTGGCATGGCAGGTGCTGGTGAACGGCCAGACAGTTTTGCAGATCAAGTTGAGCGTCTATCACCAGCGGTGGTCAATATTTCAACCACGACCATTGTCAATGATGGGCAAAGCATGGAAATGCCTCAATTTCCGCCAGGCTCACCTTTTGAAGAGTTTTTCAAAAATTTTGGTGATAACAACCGTAAAAGACGTGCCCAGTCGTTGGGATCAGGTTTTATTATCGATGACAAAGGTATTGTCGTCACCAACCATCATGTTATTGAAAATGCAGAAGAAATTCGGGTCATTTTGTCTGACGAAACCAGCTTTACGGCCAAGGTGCTAGGTCAGGACAAGAAGACCGATATTGCTGTATTGAAAATTGAGCCTGGTGATACAAAGCTTGTATCAGTCAAATTCGGCGACTCAGACGCTTTGCGTGTTGGTGATTGGGTATTGGCGATTGGCAACCCGTTTGGTCTTGGTGGAACGGTGACAGCAGGTATTGTCTCTGCGCGTGGTCGTGATATCGGGAATGGACCTTATGACGATTTCATCCAAACGGATGCATCAATCAACCGCGGTAATTCAGGCGGGCCACTTTTCAATGTTGAAGGCGAAGTGATTGGTATTAATACAGCTATCTTTTCGCAATCAGGTGGATCGGTTGGAATTGGATTTGCCATTTCGTCAAATTTGGCTAGCCGTGTTGCCGATCAGCTATCCGAATTTGGCAAGACGCGCCGAGGTTGGCTAGGTGTATTTATTCAGGAAGTAACTACAGACATCGCTGAGTCTCTGGGGCTTGAAGAAGCTGCGGGTGCTTTGGTATCGACAGTGAATGAAAACAGCCCTGCCTTTGTCGCGGGTGTTGAGCCAGGCGATGTGATCTTAACATTTGATGGCAAAGCCATTGAGCGTATGCGGGATTTACCGCGCATCGTTGCTGAAACAGATATTGGCTCAAAAGTTGATGTCGTACTGTTCCGTCAAGGTAAGAAAATGACAGTGATGGTAGAGCTAGGTGAGCTTGAAAAGGCCGAACTTGTTGGGCTTGTCGACAGCGACTCGGACTCCGAACCTGGTAAAAAGCAGAGCTTTGGAAGCTTGGGCATGTCAGTTCAGGATCTTGATGCCAAACTGGCCGAGGAACTGAGTATTGATCCGGAATTGAAAGGCGTTGTAGTTGTTGACGTTATTCCGGGAAGTCCAGCGGCAGATAAAGGTGTTGCCCCGGGTGACATCATTCGACGCTATGGCCAACGTCGTGTTGATGATGCCCTTGCCCTTGCCAAAGATATTAAGGCAGCAGAAAACGGCGGCAAATCAGGCATCCTCATCTTGGTAGAACGAGATGGCCGTGAACGGTTTGTGCAGATTGGTTTTGCCGATAAAGCAGAATAGCCGGATACTGAACGATATAATAAAGGGCGCCCTTTCAAATAAGAGGGGCGCCTTTTTAGTGGGATTAGTGGAACTGTGTTTGATGGCTAAATCTGGCTGTTAAGAAACAAATTCGTGACGGGCATAGCCCTGAAGATATAGTAAACCGGTCAGATCAGTATGGTTGAGCTGTAACTTTATGTGTTTACGGAGTATTGGTTTGCCTTGAAAGGCAACGCCAAAGCTGGCCGCTTGTAGCATTTCAAGGTCGTTAGCCCCATCACCTATCGTAGCCGCATCAGCCATTGTCAGGTGATGCGTTGCACAATATTGCGCCAGATAGTGAGCCTTTGCGCTGCGGTTCAGGATTGGTTTTCTGACCGTGCCTTCAATCAAGCCAGACGATATGTTCATATGATTGGCGTGGTCATCATGAAAGCCGCATATATCCCTGATATGCGCCGTGGCAAAGTCGAATCCCCCAGATATAAGATAACAATAAGCACCATTAGCGCGCATGGTTTTGACAAGCGAAATAGCACCGGCGGTAAGTGTCATGTCATCAAGTAACTGGTTAAATAGAGTTGCCGGTTTTCCTGCTAAGATCGCTACGCGGGCATCGATTGATTCATCAAAATCTATGTTGCCAGCCATTGATTCTTTGGTGATCTGGGCAATTTGATCGTCAAGTCCGGCCATGCGTGCCAAATCGTCAAGCGACTCTGATGTGATGATTGTGCTGTCCATATCGGCAATTAACAGGCGTTTACGGCGGTTCTGGGTGGGAACGATATTCACATCAATATGCATTTCATTCGCAGTATTACGGAGCTTGGCAATATCTATTTCTGTATTATCTGCCACGATTATTTCGGCGGCATGGCTTTTGGCTAACCATGTTGCCTCACCAGCTATATCAATGTCCGGCATTGTTGCTAAAAAAGGAGCCATCCAATCGGCGGCACTTTCTGGCGTAACAGACATCTGGCTGGTAGTGAAAATTATGGCGTAATTCATGACAAGCCTTTGTTTGAAATGAGTGTCTGTTCGTCCTAAGAGCAAGGTATGCAGGGATGTATCATGCCACTATAAATTATGCCATAAAATGCTGGGGTAACATTTATGACGAAACATTACATCATGATCGCGGGGCCGACCGCTTCGGGCAAGTCCAAATTGTCTATCGAGATGGCTATCAGGTTGGATGGGGTCATCATAAATGCAGACTCGATGCAGCTTTATAAAGACCTTCATGTCATTACAGCGCGCCCCTCAGATGCCGATATGGCATTGGCAGCGCACCGTCTTTATGGTGTGCTTGATGGCAATATACGGGCATCGGTGGCCATGTGGCTGGAAATGGCCGCTACCGAAATGCAAGCAGCCTGGGACGCTGGTAAAATACCGATTATCATTGGTGGCACAGGCATGTATCTAAATGCTGGCTTGTCTGGGTTGGCGTCAATTCCCGAAGTGCCGCGCGCTGTTCATGATGCCGCTGTTGCGCTTCATACCGATATGGGGGGTGCTGGCTTTCGACAGGCGTTGGCTGAATTTGATCCGGTAACAGCCGCGCGTCTATTTGATGGTGATACCCAGCGGCTTATTCGCGCGATGGGGGTGGTGAAGGCAACCGGACGACCAATCAGCGCATGGCAGGAAGACCCGCATGAAGGCGCGTTTGAAGGTGTGGCAACGACTGTCAAACTGCTACCTGATCGCGATGTTCTTTATAAACGGATAAATGACCGCTTTGATATGATGATAGAGGCAGGGGCGCTTGATGAGGTGAAAACACTATGTGCGCGCAACCTTGATGGTGGCTTGCCCGTGATGAAAGCGTTGGGGGTTCGCCAATTATCAGCATATCTTGATGGTGATGTTGCTAAAGCTGATGCAATTCATCAATCCAAACAGGATAGTCGGCATTACGCAAAACGCCAGATGACATGGCTAAGAAATAATTTTAATGCGAAATTTGAATTGAATAAGAAATATTCGGAAAGTTTTTTTGAAGAAATCTTTGCTAATCTTTGTGAAAATAGGTTGACCTAGAGGTAAAAAACTGGCACCAATCATTAAAGAACTGCCTGAATCACATTGGATTTCTTGTAAAAAAGTTAAAGTTGCAAGAAATATAAGTTGCCTTAACAGCGATTTGGTGTCGTTACAACGGATTAAAAATATGCTTTGCTGCCTTAAATGGCAGCTTTGTTTGTTTACAGATATTACTAAAGGAAAAAATGATGGCTAAGTCATCCCCTGAGAATAGCCCTATGTCCCCCGACGCAGTTACACAGCCTATGGCTGGTGCTGAAATTTTGCTCAAAACGCTCGAAGATGAGGGCGTTGAAGTCATTTTTGGATATCCGGGCGGGGCTGTTCTGCCAATTTATGATGCTTTATTTAAAAATAATAAGATCCGTCACATACTTGTGCGCCACGAGCAGGCCGCAGTGCATGCGGCAGAAGGTTATGCGCGGTCAACAGGCAAGGTCGGGGTCGTGCTGGTGACTTCTGGCCCAGGGGCAACAAATGCTGTTACTGGCTTGACCGATGCCTTGATGGACTCAGTGCCGGTTGTATGTCTAACAGGCCAAGTACCAACGCATCTTATTGGTAATGATGCATTTCAGGAAGCTGATACCACCGGAATTACGCGTGCTTGTACCAAGCATAACTATCTGGTCAAAGACGGCACCAAACTTCAGCATACTGTAATTGAAGCGTTTCATGTTGCCAGCACCGGACGCCCCGGGCCGGTATTGATTGATTTACCCAAAGATATTTTGATGGGTGAATATGGTTATCATGATACATCCTTGGATGATGCTGTGGCATCAAAGGCGCGCGGGCGCTATTCGGTTGCCACCCGTCCAGATAATGACGTGATCAAGCAGGCTGTGGCGATGCTGAAACGTGCGCGTCGCCCAATCATTTATGGGGGTGGTGGCATCATTAATTCAGGCCCCAGAGCGTCTCAGTTATTGCATGAACTTGTGCATATGACAGGCTGGCCAACAACTTTGACTTTGATGGGGCTAGGCGCATTGCCAGCATCTGACGCTCATTTTCTAGGCATGCTTGGCATGCATGGCACCTATGAAGCTAATCTGGCGATGCATGATTGTGATATTATGTTGAATGTCGGTGCGCGTTTTGACGACCGTGTAACAGGCCGTATTTCAGGTTTCGCACCGAATTCGGAAAAAATTCACATTGATATCGACTCTTCATCAATCAATAAGAATGTTTCGGTTGATCTGGCGGTCATTGGTGATGCGACAGTGGTTCTGGAAATGTTGATTGCCGAGATGAAAGCGCAATCATTTAAACCGCATGCTGAGTCGCTTACATCCTGGTGGAAACAGATTAAAGGCTGGCAGGCACGCAAGTGTCTTGGTTTTGATCAGTCGGGTGATATTATCAAACCCCAGCATGCCATTAAGCGGCTATGTGACATGACGCGTGAACATGATGTCTATGTCACCACTGAAGTTGGTCAGCATCAGATGTGGGCAGCACAATATTTTGATTTCGAAGCGCCTAACCGCTGGATGACATCTGGTGGCTTAGGTACGATGGGGTATGGTCTGCCATCAGCAATGGGCGTTCAGGTGGCGCATCCAGACGCGCTGGTAATCGATATTGCTGGAGAAGCTTCATTCATGATGAATATGCAGGAATTATCGACTCTGGCGCAATATAATTTGCCAGTGAAGATGTTTATCATCAATAACGAATGGATGGGCATGGTTCGGCAATGGCAGGAATTGATTCATGGTGGCCGCTATTCGGAATCCTACAGTGCGTCATTGCCTGATTTTGTTAAACTGGCTGATACCTTTGGCATGACAGGCCTTGTGGCACAATCTGCGAATGAGCTGGATGATGTCATAACGCAAATGCTTGAGACTGATGGGCCGGTCATTGCTGACATTCGCGTAACCAAAGATGAAAACTGTTTTCCCATGATCCCGTCGGGTGCAGCACATAACGAAATGTTGCTTGGTCCAGCTGATCAGGCTGAAAAGCCGATTTCTGAAGAAGGCATGGTGTTGGTCTAGAACAACCAACTAGACCGCACACTCAAGGAGTTAAGCATGAAGACGACTGACGTGGTAGAACGCCACATAATTTCTGTACTTGTTGATAATGAGCCTGGCGTGTTGGCGCGTGTTATTGGGTTATTTTCCGGACGTGGGTACAATATCGAAAGTTTGACTGTGTCCGAAGTGGATGTGGACATTGCTATCTCGAGAATTTCTATCGTAACCAGCGGTACCCCGATGATAATAGAGCAAATCAAGGCGCAATTATCGCGCCTTGTGCCTATACATGGCGTTTGCGATCTTACCGAGACAACAGCCTTTATCGAACGCGAGCTTGCATTGGTGAAAATTATCAATAAAGGTGATGGGCGGATAGAAGCTTTGAGAATTGCTGACACTTTCCGTGCAAGAACACTAGACAGCACACTAGATAGTTTTGTATTTGAAGTAACAGGAAATTCATCCAAGGTTGGTGCATTCATTGATCTGATGCGCTCGCTTGGTGAGGTCGAAATTGCCCGTACAGGGGTATCGGCTATTTCTAGGGGTAATCTAGTCGATCTTTCGGCTCGGTAGCTTTATGTCTAATCAAGTCACCACCTCTATGTGGTGCAGGCAAGCATGCGCTTGCTTTTACGTTTTTGAACTAGGAGAAACATATCAATGCGTGTCTATTATGATCGTGATGCCGATGTCGGGCTTATCAAAAAGAAAAAGGTCGTTATCGTAGGCTATGGAAGTCAGGGCCATGCCCATGCTGCTAATCTGAAAGACAGTGGCGTTGTTGACGTGGCGGTAGCGCTTCGTCCCGATTCTAGCACGCGGGCTAAAGCCAGCGAAGCTGGTTTTAAGGTTATGGATGTGCCAGAAGCGTCTGCATGGGCAGATGTGGTTATGATGCTGACACCTGACGAATTGCAGGCAGACATCTATTCAGATGAAATTGCCGAAAATATCCGTCCGGGTGCCGCCATTGCATTTGCGCATGGCTTGAATGTCCATTTCAATTTGATTGAGCCACGTGGCGACATTGACGTGATGATGATCGCGCCAAAGGGACCTGGACATACTGTCCGGTCTGAATATGCCAAAGGTGGCGGGGTGCCATGTCTGTTAGCTGTTCATCAGGACGCATCAGGCAATGCGCATGCCATTGGTCTATCATATGCTTCTGCTGTAGGTGGTGGCCGTTCAGGCATCATCGAGACAACATTTCAGGAAGAGTGCGAAACCGATCTGTTCGGTGAGCAGGTCGTTCTTTGTGGTGGTTTGTGTGAGCTTATCAAAGCTGGTTTCGAAACTCTGGTCGAAGCTGGTTATGCACCTGAAATGGCCTATTTTGAGTGTCTGCATGAAGTAAAGCTGATCGTTGATCTGATTTATGAAGGCGGTATCGCAAACATGAATTACTCAATTTCAAACACGGCTGAATATGGTGAATATGTCACGGGTCCTCGGATCGTAACCGAAGAGACCAAGGCTGAGATGAAGCGTGTGCTTGAGGATATTCAGTCAGGCCGATTTACACGTGACTGGATGCTTGAAAATCGCGTTCGTCAGACCAGCTTTAAAGCCACGCGTCGCCGCAATGCAGAACATCCAATTGAAGAAGTTGGTGAGCGTTTGCGCGGTATGATGCCGTGGATTGGTGCAAACCGTCTTGTAGATAAGGCAAAGAACTAGATTTCGCCGCATTTATCATCTACATGTATAAACAAATGGTGACAAAGGACGTATGTTCTTTGTCACATAGGCCTTAAGTTACGCATTGTGTGTAACTAAAATTCTGGAGACACCGAATGATTGGCTCGCTACTTGGTTTGTTTTCGGCAGATATTGGTATTGATCTAGGTACTGCTAATACACTTGTTTATGTTAAGGGTAGGGGCGTGGTTCTGGATGAACCATCTGTCGTTGCGATGGCTGAAATGAGAGGTAAGACTCAGGTTTTGGCTGTTGGTGAAGAAGCAAAAGTGATGCTGGGTAAAACACCTGGCAACATTCGCGCGATCCGGCCAATGGCTGATGGTGTGATTGCTGATTTTGAAGTCGCCGAAGAAATGATTAAGCACTTTATCCGCAAGGTTAATGGTCGTTTATCATTTGCCAGCCCACAGGTTATTATTTGTGTTCCTTCGGGGTCAACAGCTGTTGAACGCCGCGCTATTCAGGAGTCGGCTGAGGCCGCTGGTGCGCGCCGTGTATTTCTGATCGAAGAACCAATGGCCGCCGCTATCGGTGCTGCCTTGCCTGTGACCGAACCATCAGGTTCTATGGTCGTTGATATTGGCGGTGGCACAACCGAGGTGGCTATTCTTTCCCTTGGTAATATTGTCTTTGCCCATTCAGTTCGCGTCGGTGGTGATAAAATTGACGAAGCGATCATCGCCTATATGCGGCGCACGCATAATTTGCTGATTGGTGAAGCAAGCGCCGAGCGCATCAAGAAAACAATTGGTATTGCCCGCAAGCCTGAAAAAAGCAGTGGGACAAAAATCGAGGTGCGTGGTCGTGACCTTGTAAATGGTGTGCCAAAAGAAATTACGATTACCGAAGCACAAGTTGCCGAAGCCATCTCAGATCCGGTTCGCCAGATTGTTGACGGTGTGAAAATGGCACTTGAACAGGCGCCGCCTGAACTTGCTGCCGATATTGTCGAAAAAGGCATTGTCATGACAGGTGGCGGGGCGTTGTTACGTGATATTGATGGTGTGCTTCGTGATGCGACAGGGCTTCCTATATCGATTGCCGAAAACCCGCTTAGCTGTGTGGCTCTTGGAACCGGACGTTGCCTTGAGGAACTCAAAACTTTGCGGAATGTGCTGATCGGCGCTTAGGGTAGGCATGGCTATGCGAGCGTCTGATAAACATAGGGTCAGACAAAGGCGTGTCGCGCATGGTCTGCTAATGGTGATAAGCTTTTCGCTGATGTTTGTCGGCAAGGCAGACATATTGGCGTGGCGTAATGCCCAGATGGGCGCGAACGATTTTCTTGCGCCCGCCATTGATTTCATTTCCATTCCTGTCCGTGGTGTTGAAACCATGGTAGAAGGCATCCGTACAGTTGCGTCATTGCGTGCTGAAAACGTTCGCCTTGTGGCCGAAAATGATTTGCTGAAACGCTGGCAAAGACGCGCTGAGATTCTTGAAAGTGAGAACCGCCAGCTACGAAGTGTTACAGGTGCGCTTGCGCCTAAAGGGCGTGTACCATTGACCGCACGTGCTGTGACGGCTCCTGGTGGCAGTTTTGCCCATACAGTGCTGGTTTCGAATGGGGCTGATAAAGGTGTGCAACCTGGCAATCCGGTTGTTACAGCTGATGGGCTGGTTGGTATGGTCGTTGATGTCGGGGCATCACATTCGCGCGTTTTGCTGATTAGTGATATTAATGCGCGAATACCAGTTATTCTTGCATCATCATCTTGGCCCGGTTTGACAATGGGCAAGAATGGTACCTATCTTGAATTAGCTTTTCTACCTGAGGAGGCAGTGCCATCATTAGGTGAATTGGTGCTGACATCTGGCCATGGTGGTGTTTTGCCAGCAGGATTGCCAGTTGGCCGCGTCGATCTTGTCGAGAAGGGTTTCGTAAGAATTAAGCCTGCAGTCGATTTTCGGCATCTGAGTTTTGTCTCTGTCCTTTTGGGAGGACTAGAGGGCGTTGATACAAATAATTTGGAACTCGAAGAATTCTATACACCCTTGCCCATTGATGAAAACACACGCTTACTTGAAGGCGTTAATGCTTCAGGGGCGCGGCAATAATGAAAAAGACAGGACAGTATTTCGAAAAAGCAATGGAGCATTCTGAGGTATCAGGACGCTTTTTAATCGGCTTTGTTGGTATAATTTTGGTGCTGTTTGAAGGGGCGTTGGCTAGCTGGCCAATATTTTATGGCGCAGTGCCATTATTATCGCTGATTTTCATCTACTGGATGACGCTATATCATAATAAATTGATGCCATTTATTACAATTTTTATCATGGGGTTGCTTTCAGATATTCTGTTTTCCGATCTTATCGGTGGTCGTGCAACATCCTATATGCTTCTTGTTTTGTTTATGAATTTGCGTGTAACTGATCCCCAAGATGATGAATTCCTGAAAGTATGGATCAATTTTGTGATCGCCATCATTGCGGTTATGTTGTTTCAGCTTATTTTCTTTTCGGCAATCAACTTTGCTATTCCATCATTATCACCAATGATGTTCCAGATTGGCGTGACGTTGATACTCTTTCCAATTTCTTATATTTTTCTTTTTGCTATTTCAAATTTGCTTGAGCGCATAAAGGTGTTCGCGTGAATAGGGCAAAGGAAAGAGATTTTCGCCGCAATGTGTCGCGGCGTAGTGCCGTCTTGGGTATTGGTCAACTATTGTTGACGGGGTTTTTGGGTGGCCGTCTGTATCAGCTTCAAGTTACACAGAATCGTCGTTATAAGAGGCTTTCAGATAAAAACCAGTTTGATCTTCGTGTTGTAGCGCCCCCGCGTGGGCGGATTTATGATAACAAGATGCGCCTGATCGCTGGTAATGCCGAGTCGTTCCAGCTGAGAATGACGCCTATGCATGTCAAGGATATGGCTAGGACGCTTCGGTCACTTTCTAGAGTTATTAACCTGCCGGATTCGGTTCAGGCCAGTGTGCTAGAAACGGCAAAAAAACAGCCATCTTTCCGCGAATTGATTGTACGACGCAACCTTACGCAGCGTGAATTGGCGCGCCTAGCTATACGAAGTGCTTATTTTTCCGGTGTTTCTTTTGAAAAGTCGTTACGGCGTATTTATCCTCAAGGTGCCTTAACCTGTCATATCACGGGATATGTGTCGCCAATCAGCAGCGATGAAATCGAACGTGATAGCAGCTTGCTACAAATGCCTGATTTATCGACAGGAAAAATTGGCGTTGAATATGCACAAGAGCCAAGCTTACGCGGTATGCCTGGCTATGAAAGAATTGAAGTCAATGCACGTGGGCGCCCCATTCGCGTGTTGCGCGATACCGATCCCAAGGCAGGCAACGATCTTCAGCTATCCATCGATATTGGTGTGCAGCTTCATGCTAGCAAGGTTTTGCGTCATGGACGCTCAGAAGTCGTGTCTTTTGGCGAAAAGGATGTTCAGGCTGGCTTGGCCACTAATCCAGAACTGGTTGCGCATATTACCAGTGGCGATGATCTGATCTTGCGTGATTCAAAAGGGCGTTTGACGCCGCCTGAGTCTGGTGCGGCAGTGGTCATGGACATTCATACAGGTAACGTCGTTTCCTTGGTTTCAACGCCAATGTATGACCCGAATATGTTTACTGAAAAACTGCTGACACGCGACTGGCGGCGATTGAACAACCATCCGCGGCGGCCATTATTGAATCGTTCAACGTCTGGGATGTATGCCCCGGGATCAACCTTTAAAATGGTGGTTGGCCTTGCCGCACTTGAAGCCGGCATCATTTCCGAAACATCATCTTTTTTCTGTAAAGGTGATATGGAGCTTGGCAACGCAACATTTCATTGCTGGCGTAAAGGTGGGCACGGACGCATGAATATCACTTCGGCGTTGGAACAGTCCTGTGATGTTTATTTTTATGAAGTGGCGTTAAAAACCGGCATTAAACGCATCCGGAATATGGCTCTTCGGCTTGGGCTTGGCGATGTTACAGGTCTTGATATACCTGGTGAAAAGTCAGGTATTATTCCTAGTCATGAATGGAAACTGGCAACGCACGGAAAAGTCTGGACACCTGGCGAAACAGTTGTGGCAGCGATTGGGCAGGGCTATGTGCTGACAACACCGCTTCAACTTGCGGTCATGACGGCAAGAATTGCCAATGGAAAATATGCGGTTAACCCATCGCTGGTTATGCATGATCCAAATACCCCCCCCGTTTTTGAACCGCTTAATATTCCAGAATCAGCTTTGGCAATAATTCGTAAAGGTATGCTTGCGGTTACAGATGGGCCGTTGGGCACAGCGCGAAACTATGCGTTATCCAAGACATATGGTGGCATGGCAGGCAAAACAGGTACGGTGCAGGTAAAGCGCATTACCAAACAGCAACGCGAGGACGGTATCACCAAGAACATCGACCGTCCGTGGAAAGAACGTGACCACGCTTTATTTGTAGCCTATGCGCCCATTATCGCGCCTAAATATGCGATTTCAATAGTGGTTGAGCATGGTGGTAGTGGATCATCAATGGCGGCGCCGATTGCCCGCGATATTATGGCCAAAACAATTTCAGAGCTGGGCGTATGATTAGCGTTAGCAAAGTCATGTTCCGGATACCATGGCATATTATTTTTCTTGCTTGCATTCTGGTTGTGGTGGGATCACTGGCATTATATTCAGCATCTGAAGGGTCATGGGTGCCATGGGCAGGGCGTCATGCCATGCGTGCGGGTGCTGGTCTGGCGATTGTCATCATCTTCGCCTTTATAGATTTCAAATATATACGCGCGGTTGTTTATCCATTATTTCTGGCCACAATTGTTGTTCTGATTTTACTTTTGTTTATTGGAACAGGTAGCGGCGTGTCACGCTGGATCACCATTGGTGGTTTTACGTTTCAGCCATCAGAGCCAGCTAAAATTGCCGTTATAATGGCGCTTGCGCGTTATTTTGATGAACAACCAGCGGATAAATTTCAGTCAATCCTGACCTATTTGCCAACCTTGGTACTTGTTGGCGTGCCCTTTTTGCTGGTGCTAAAACAGCCAGACCTTGGTACTGCGCTCATGCTGTTTTTAGGGGCTGTTGCTGTTATTTTTGTCGCTGGCATACCTTGGCGCTATGTAGCGATTGCGTTCCTCTCAGGTTGTGCGGCCATTCCTGTCTTATGGATGAATTTGCATGCCTATCAGAAAGCGCGGGTTATGACATTTCTGAACCCTGAGGCTGATCTGCTTGGAACGGGTTATCAGATTACCCAGTCAAAAATTGCATTGGGGTCAGGGGGCATGTTTGGCAAAGGTTTTCTGCTAGGCAGTCAAGCCCATCTGAACTACTTGCCAGAAAAACAGACGGATTTTGTCTTTACCATGATTGGTGAGGAATTTGGCCTTGTCGGCAATTTGTTTATATTGCTGATATATATGCTGATCGTTGCCGCGATTTTGCATATCAGCTACCGCGTGGCGTCACGATTTGCCCAGCTAACCTGTGTTGGCATTGCCGTGATGTTATTTCTTTATATGTTCGTTAATGTTGCCATGGTGACAGGCTTACTGCCTGTTGTTGGCGCCCCGCTGCCGCTGATTTCATATGGGGGCACTGCCATGCTTACGGTATTTGTTGGTATCGGCATTGTGGCGAGCGCCAGTGTGCATGATCGCATTGAACAGTAAAATTAAAAGACTAAATTAGTTTAATGTAGTTTACTGATGAAATTATAACAAAACCTGTACAAGCATGATTTTACCCGCTGTGCATGGAAAGGAATAAGATGTTTGAATCGTTTTTCCCTAGACCAAAATTGTTTTTTTCAAGCTTGCTCATATGGGCAACCATTGTGGTTTTGTTCTGGTTCACCCTAGGGACAGATGTTGGCACGCTTCTTGGGTTTGAGTTTGCGGAAGAAGGGGCGCCACCAGTCATAGGGATGGGTTTTTTCGTCACGCCAAGTTTTTTATGGTTCTATCTATATTATATTTTGGCAACGGTTCCGTTCTGGTTGTTCTGGCAAAAAATATCCCCCAGCAAATGGCATAGATGGTCAATCCTTGGGTCAGCTCTTATCCTGTTCAGCACTTATTATGGCGTTCAGGTGTCTGTCGCCATCAATCACTGGCGCCGTCCGTTTGGTGACACGCTTCAAAATGCGTTAATGGGTGAAGGTAACGTCACTATTGGTGATTTTTATGCGCTTATGGGAACGTTTGCCGAAATCGCTTTTATCGCGGTTGCAATCTTCACATTCACGCGTTTTTTTGTAAGTCATTACGTGTTTCGTTGGCGTACAGCGATGAATGAATATTATACCGCACAATGGAATCGTGTGCGTCATGTTGAAGGCGCATCACAGCGTATTCAGGAAGACACGCAACGATTTGCTAGCATTGTTGAAGGGCTGGGCGTCTCAATCGTTGATTCCATAATGACATTATTTGCCTTTCTTCCAATTTTGTTTGAATTGTCTGTGCATGTGACCGAGCTTCCAATCGTGGGAGAGATACCAGCGCCATTAATGACAGCTGTTTTGTTCTGGTCTCTATTTGGAACAGTTTTGCTGGCGGTGGTTGGCGTTAAACTGCCAGGTCTTTATTTTAAAAACCAGCGCGTTGAAGCGGCATTCAGAAAAGAACTCGTACTTGGTGAAGATGATTCCAACCGTGCGGCTCCAATAACTTTGGAAGAGTTGTTCATGAATGTAAGGCGGAACTATTTCAAACTTTATTTTCACTATCTGTATTTCAACGTCACGCGATCATTATATTTACAGGCCGATAATTTGTTTGCCTATTTTATTCTGGTCCCAACAATTGTCGCTGCCAAAATCACCTATGGTATTTTACAGCAGATTTTGACAGCCTTTGGTCAGGTCGCGTCTTCATTCCAGTTTTTGGTCAATTCATGGCCTACAATCGTTGAATTATTATCTATTCACAAACGCCTGGCATCATTCGAGGCTGCTATGGCAGATATGCCATTGCCAAAAATCGATCAGGACTATCTTGATGCGCAAAGGAAAATAGAGGATTAGTGAACTGGAATTTTTACCGGTTGATAATCGTGCTACTAGAAAATGTGCCAAGGGTGGGGATGATCACAACCTCACCCCCGCGCGCATTGACAATATCTGCGCCGACAACATCTGTTGCTGTATAATCGCCGCCTTTTATGATGACATCGGGCTGTAATATGCTGACAAGATCAAGCGGCGTATCTTCATCAAACACGGCAACGCCATCAATAAAGGGGAGGGATGACAGCACGCTTGCGCGACTGTCACAGGCCTGCAATGGGCGGCTATTGCCCTTTAGGCGCTTTACCGAACGATCGCTATTTACCCCTACGATCAGGCGCTCACAATACGAAGCGGCCTGTTGCAACAGATAAATATGTCCCGGATGCAATAAATCAAAACATCCATTGGTAAATCCTATTTTGACACCATTTTCACGCCATTGTCGGCATTGTTCGGCCCAATGGGGCCAGTCAGTCGCAATTTGTGGCGCGTGAAGTTGGCCAAGAACCTCGCCAGGGCTGACAATGGCTGTGCCAGATTTTGCAACAGCAACACCAGCGGCAAGATTGGCAATATCAACAGCAAGCGGAGGTTCAATATTTTGCGCCACACATGCGGCAACTGCGGCGACAACAGTATCGCCAGCACCCGATACATCGAATACGTCCCGGGCTGTTGCTGCCCCATGAATTGTTGTGCCGCCTGCCATAGTCAAAACCATGCCTCGGGCACTCAATGTTGCCAAAATGGCACCAAGTTCATGTTTGATAACAAGGTCATGCGCGACTGTGACTATATCATCTATATCGGTCAGTGTTGCATCACTGGCTGCACGCAATTCGGCCAGATTGGGGGTCAGAATATCCACACCATGATAAGCTGAAAAATCAGCCAGTTTCGGATCAGCTACAGATTTGATTCCTGCCTTTTTACATAAAGCGACAATCTTCTGAATGATGGTTGGCGTCAGACATCCTTTTGCATAGTCGGAAATAATCACCGCATCAACAGCCGGCGTGGATTTCAGGCTGACTTCAATCTGGCTAAGAATGGCTTTGGTCGCATCAGATGCAAGTGGTGACATGTCTTCATCATCAACCCGCAAAATTTGCTGGCCTGCCGCCCGATAGCGTGTTTTTAACGTTGTTGGGCGTCCGGCAACTATGTGAGGCAGAAATGTAATTGATGGATTCTTGCCCAGTTCAGCAACAAGAAGCTGTCCAGATTCATCGTCACCAATGACGCCGATCAATGTTGTTTTTGCACCAAGAAAAGCCAAATTACAGGCAACATTGGCACTGCCGCCTGGCATCTGTTTGACGGCTGATTTTTCTAGAATGGGAACGGGGGCTTCGGGAGAAATGCGGCTGACATGTCCATCGACAAACCGATCAAGCATCACATCACCCACAACAAGAATATGGCTGTCTTGAATGGTGCAAAATGCCTGTGAAATGGTAGCAAGGTCAGCAGTCATCCATTCATTTCCTTATTTTGATACGCCTGTATGTTCACGCTTCCGGCCTATGTGTTTTGTTTTTTGTCTTGTGCGCGTTTGCGAAATACGGTGGCTGCATTATCTATATTTTTCTGTTTACCACGGGCAATAGCAATGGCGTTATCTGGCACATCGTTTGTGATAGTACTGCCAGCACCTACTATGGCGTTTGCACCAATGCTTATAGGCGCAACAAGTGCCGAATTTGACCCTATAAAGGCGCGATCACCAATAAGGGTTTTAAATTTGTTGGCACCATCATAGTTGCAGGTGATTGTACCCGCGCCAATATTTGCATGCTCTCCAATCGTTGCATCACCAAGATATGTCAAATGGTTGGCTTTGGCACCATTGGCAAGGTTGGTGTTTTTGGTTTCAACAAAATTCCCAATTTTGACGCCATCCCCAGCTATTGTTCCCGGGCGAAGCCGTGCATAGGGACCAATGATACAGCAGGGGCCCAAGCGCGCACCTTCCAGATGTGAGAATGACTTGATTATACTGCCTTCACCAATATGCGTGCCTGTACCAATCACGACATGCGGTTCGATAATGACATCCTGTTCGATTACGGCATCTGCAGATAGGAAAACAGTTTCAGGTGCAAGCATCGTCACACCTTGATCCATAACGATTGAACGCAAACGTGACTGGATGATACCCTCGACCTTGGCAAGGTCAGCACGATTATTGACGCCGATGACTTCAGCTTCATCAGTTTCACATGTAGCTACCTTGAGTCCACGTTCATTCGCAATATGAACTATATCGGTCAGATAAATTTCACCATTGGCATTATCATCAGAAACCGCGTCTAAAAGGTCAAATATAAGTGGGCATGCAACCGCCATGACACCACCATTTACGAAATCTATCTGGCGTTCAGTTTCATTGGCATCTTTATGCTCTATAATTGCGTTCAACTGCCCGTCTTCGCTACAGATGAACCGTCCGTATCCACTCGGGTCATCTGCATGAAAGCCAAGCACGGCAATATTGGCACCATCTGCAATATGGCGGGTAAGTTGGCTTAGGGTGGTGGCGGTAATTAATGGCGTATCACCAAACATGACCAGCGCAACACCAGAAAATCCCCCCAGTTTGTCTTTGGCGGCCAATACAGCATGGCCGGTACCACGGGCTTCTTGCTGAATTGCGAATTCAATATCGCCAAGCCAACTTTGGGTTGTTTCCGAATGCTGGGGTAATACAGTTACGATGCGTTTTGTCCCAAGTGCCTGTGCTGCATTGAGTGACCAACCAAGCATCGGCATACCGCCCACCTGATGAAGTGGTTTTGGTAAAGCAGATTTCATCCGTGTGCCTTGACCGGCAGCTAGAATAATTGCGACAATGTCCATGTCACTCTTATAGAATGAAACACGCCAAATTCCAAACAAATGCCATTAACTATGCTATGTTTTAGTAAATTGACGCCCTATGTCGAAAAACTGTTGTTACAGCGATGGCATGCCTTTCATTTGCCGCAAAA
>Ga0233432_10002391_pt1 | contig 17450 bp, 15 predicted proteins | sample SI_122_August201_6_FD_179870 | JGI IMG/M metagenome (GOLD analysis project Ga0233432, IMG submission 179870) | Seawater microbial communities from Saanich Inlet, British Columbia, Canada - SI_122_August2016_10_MG | ecosystem: Environmental > Aquatic > Marine > Inlet | place: Canada: British...
CTTTGCGTGCAGTGATATAAGACGAACCAGTTCTTGTTTTGGGTGACAACCCGTGAAAAACGTTTTTTGCGACGCTTCTTCTTACATTAAAAAAAATTGGTGGTGAAGGTTATAGAAGATGGTATGGGCGAAACGAGCAACCAGCATCACGAATGCGCTGCTCATACTCCTCGATGCCGCCGCTCACGTAGAAGACGAGCTGGGGCGGCCCGCCGGGCTCGAGGGAGTCTCCGTAGTCGTACAGCCATAGCTCTGCGGCACCAGCGTCGAGGATCGCACCCGTCTCTTCCTTCATCTTCACAGTCAGGCCGAGCACCTCGGTGTAGAACTTGGTGGCACGCTCCAGGTCTTTGATGGGAGTGATGTGTGCACCCAATGTCAGGTCAGCCATGATATATCCTTGGTTTCTGCTTTGGTTTCAACCTAACTAGTCCTTGACCATTCCGCCGTCGATATTCAGGGTCTGCCCTGTGATATTGGCTGCTGCATCGGATGCGAGAAACAGCACAGCTTCTGCTATATCTTCTGTAGTTTGCTCTCGTCGCATGGGTGTTTGGGGCATGCCCTCACCGGCATATCTACCTTTGGCAACCCCGAGAAACCACTCGCGCGGGTCCTCTCCTTTGTAGCGCGGATGGTGCTTGACCATGCCTTCGGCAAGCTGAACCCAGCCATCGGTGTAAATTATCCCCGGGCAGATTGCATTAACATTAATGTTATGGGGCCCCACTTGATCTGCAAGCAGCTGCGTATAGCGAATCAGTCCGGCTTTCATGCTGTGGTAAAAGGCCGGTATGGGTACCATGTCAATATGCGGCATACCTGGTCGACCGGCGAGGGATGACATGTTAATAATCTTGCCCGACTTTTTCTCGATGAAATGAGGCAACACCGCCTCACACATCAGAACCGGAGCCTTTAAACTATGCGCGTAGCTCCCATCCCACATCGCCTCTGCTTTAGCAAGAGGGTTGTCCTTGTCGTCGATGTCATGACCCGCGTCATCGCCGCCGCCCACATTGTTAACCAGTATATCGATCTTGCCGAATGCATCGATGGCAGCAGCAACCATCTCAAGAATCACGGCGGATTTGGTTATATCACCTGCAACAGCTACCACCTTCACCCCAAGCACCTCTAACTCTTTCGCCAGAGCCTGGGTGTTCTTTTCGCTGAAGGAATTAATGACAAGATTTGATCCTTGTCTTGCCAGTGTTAACGCGACCTCTTTTCCAATGCCTCTGCCACAGGCAGAAATAAGTGATACCTTGCCGTCCAATTTCATGAGTTGATCCTCTAAATTTGTTTTAGTAAGTTTTAGTGTGTTTCAGTTCGATCGGCTGGCACAAGTCGATCTAAAGGTGGTCCGGCCGGAGGCCTCGTCTTCACTTCCGTGGTCGGATTCCCTGCGATGCGAATCAGTCCTCAACGAACCCAATTCGACCGTCCGCATCGAGACGGACCGGCTTGGTGGGTCGCCTCAGTGCCCGTTCCGGTGCGCTCAGGTCTCTTCCAGCTGGCAGTGGCGGAGTGAAGTAGCCTAACGAAGGGCCGGCTGCCGTGTAGCCGAGCAACGCCTGGAGCTTCGGGTCCAGGTCCTTCGCGATTTCCGGTGGACAAGAGAGGTATTGGTTGTCCTCCTGGCGTAGCCAGCCGAGCGTATAGTCTATGTTGAGCCCCATTCGGGCGCCCTCGCTCTCGTTGGCACCGGCGCCGTGAAAGACCGAGCCTGTGAACACAAGCATTGAGCCAGCTGTCATCTCGGCCGAAAGATAGGCCTCTTCGGGTGGCTCCTCGTCATGAGGGAGCTTAGTTGAACCCGGCGCGACGCGCGTGGCCCCGTTCTCCTTGGTGAAGTCGGTCAGGGCCAGCATTGTGTTCAGCTGGGGTTCGATATCGGTCATGAGCCGGTCGAGCACTGGGTTGAACTCGGGTTTGGCGTCGGGTGGGAGTTGAAATTGACTCCACGCCCAACGATCGCGGTGCGGCAACTGGACCTTCTCGCCGGGCAGCACGCGGATCACCTGGGTGACGTGCAGCTGGAAGGTGTTCGCGTAGGGAGCTAGAAAGGTCTCGACGAGGCCGAGCAGCCGGGGGTCGATGGCCAACTCGCGGCAGCGCGGTGAACGCGCCATTAGGGCGCCCGTCCGCGTTGTTTTAAAACCGCCGAAGTCATCGTTCGACCGCATCGTGGCCTCGATGAAGGGTTGCAGGTCGCTTTTGATGGATTCGACCTGAGCCTTCGACGCGAAGTCCTTCAGGACAACACAGCCGTCGCGGTCGAGGATCTTGGCCAGCTCTTCGCTCGGCGTGTCCGCGGGACGGATCTGAAGTTCGCGTTGACTCATTGTGTTTCTCCCTCCTAAAACCGTTTAAATTTCGGGCTGGCTGCGAGTATCTTCTCAGCACGAGTCAAACTCTCGCCAAACATGGCGCGTAAGACAGCGGGGGCTCTTTCTCCTAGCGGATCAAATGCGAGCAGGGCATCCTCAGCTGGAAGAATGCCGTTGGCAAAGTCCGCGGCAAACGCTGCCTCTGCCTCAGTAAGAGGAATGTCCCGAGGTGCATGGCGACCGCCGGTCAAGCCCTTCGCCAAAAAATTATTCGTATCCTGCATACGTTCGGGAAAACTGGGGCCAAGATGATCCCCCCACCTAACCAGTCGATACTCATGCGCAATTTGCTGGTCCCATAAAGTTCGGTGTAAGAATTCTGTTCCCCAGTGTAGGTTTAGCAGGTCTTCATCGCCGCATTCGAGATAGACGGCTAATCCACTGCTGCGAATACGCTCGGCACTATCGATGACCACGTTCGCTGGATTGTCTGCCCGCCACCGCTTCGCATCAACAGGATCGCCCCACACGGCTGGGTCGATGGTGTCTCTGGTCGCCCAGTTATCAGCACTGAGCTCCGTTGGATAGTCGAGATACGGTAGTACGGCAGGCGCTATAGCTGCCACCGAACCGAAACGCTCCGGATGCTTGAACGCAATTTTTAGAGCACCGTAGCCGCCCATTGAAACACCGGTAATGGCAGTATCTTTTGGTTCGAGAGAGACACCAAATTCGCGATGCAGGAACGATGGAAATTCGTCTACGATGAACGCCTCGTAGCCACCGGCGTAATATGAAAGACCAGCACTGAAGGAAGCTATAACTGCTCGCGGCAACTGACCCGAAGTCATGAGATCGTCGTACATCGGTTTAACATATGCCAGGCTATCTCGGTCGTCGCCACCACCGTGCAGGTTGATAATAAGCGGTAGGGTTTCACCGTCGAAATCGGGCGGGAATAGCACCGATATTTCCACTTCCTCGCCGAGTGCTTCGGAAGGGATACTGGTGAGCAGTGGTTCTTGAAAATTCATGGCTTAACAACGATATCGTATGTTGATGTTTTGAACATGGAATCGACTCCTCTTGCAAATCGTGCTGGTTTAAACTGAAACTAATCAAATTGTGAAAAATTTGGTTTTCGTTTTTCCATAACTGCGGTAAATGCTTCGTTCGCTTCCGGTGAAGACAACGCTTGCTCAAACAGCTCCCCTTCGACATTAATATGATGGGCGATCGCTTCTGCTTGAGGTTGTTTCATCAATTTTTTCGTTAGGCGGAGCGCCGTCGAGGGTAGTGCCGCCAAAGTTTTTGCAATGGTCAATGCGATTTCAATAACTTGGTCCGGTGATACCACGTCATTCACAATCCCAACCGCCTGTGCGGTTTCCGCAGAGAACGGTTTTCCGAGCATTAGCATTTCCGAGGCACGTCGTTGACCAACAAGGTGGGGGAGCAGCAACGATGACCCGAACTCCGGGACCAGGCCCAAATTGACAAAAGGCATATTGAAACTAGCCTTCTCCGATGCATACACCAGATCGCAGTGGAGCAACATCGTCGTGCCGATTCCCGTGGCCAAGCCCGTTACGGCCGCTACAATGGGTTTCTCGGCGACGAGAACAGCCTGAATGAATCGTTCTACTGAGGATTGTTCTCCTACTTCCGGGTCGCCCATGAACTCCTTAAGGTCATTGCCGCTAGTAAAACATCCGTCGGTACCTTCAATCACAATGACGCGTACCGAGGTGTCTTCGTTCGAAGCTTGAATGGCGTCGGCCATCGCCGCATACATGTCACGATTGATGGCGTTCTTCTTATCCGGGCGGTTGAATTTTATTCGCAATATTTTTTCTTCGACCTGGACGTCGATAAACTCGCATGTTGAGGGGTTCACTGAATACTCCTAGAATAATATTTGTTTGAGGGTGTGAAAGAGAAGCAACAAATTCGCCAAACTTTATGCGAGCGATTTGTTGCCCCGTTGTTATTTTTCCTTCTCGGTTTCAGCCGACCCTTTTCGCGGTGGCTTCCAAAGACAAATTCACAAGCTAGTTCATTCCAAACCGTCTAGTGATTTCCATACCAATTTGTCGCGGAGGTCCATAACCGCCAAACCGACCCCCGAGCGATTCTATGCCACCCAAAAATGCAACGTATCCCTCTTCGGTAGCGTTCTTAGCAAACAGGCGCCCTTCCCACTTACCCGTGTTACTCTTCCACCCGGCATTCAGGTTGAGGACTGTGTACGCATCCTGTGAGTCTTCGCGTGTTCCAAATTCACGAAAGTAAACTCTTGACCTGTAAGCAACATCTGCTCTGAGAGTCAACTCACCGGCGAACGCTGGCATGGAATATTGCACGCCCACGTTAACACTGGTCTCTGGCGCACCGTTTAACGCATTGCCTTTTACGTTCTGAAAACCCTCTTCAGGATGCATACCGTCAAAATTAATAAAATCACCGTATTCGGTATCCAGAAGCGTCAAACCAGCGGATAAAAGCCATTGATCCGTAATATAGGATGCCAGCTCCAATTCAAGGCCCAGGATATCTGCATCACCCGCATTGGTGGTGAATGCGGCTGTGCCGACAATTTGACTCACTTGGAAGTCAGCGTAGTCGTAATAAAACGCGGCGGCACTTAATACAGTTGCACCATCCCCAAATCGAGCTTTGTAGCCGATTTCGTAGGCATCGACGGTTTCAGGGTCATAGGGAGATTTACATTCAAATAATCCTACAGCACCCGCTTTGTAACCGTTAGAATACGAGCCGTATAGGTTGCTTTGGTCAGAAAGATCATATTGAGCAGCGAATCTATAGGTCACCTCCTCCCAGTCTTCTTCAACCGATTGGTCACAATCCGAAATAGCAAATTCAGAGTCGGGTGTAAAAAACAAGTAATAGTCGATGGTATGTGTCTCTTCGATTTCATCTTTGGTGTGACGCAATCCCCCACTCAACCTGAACGAATCAGTTATATTCCAGGTCGCGTCAGCAAAGAAGGCCAAAGATGTGGTGTTATACTCGGTCGAAGAAAAGTCCAAAAGATAGGGAGTGGGTAAGCCAACAGCCGGGCGGCCACCTTCTTGGATGTTTTGGCGCGTGTAGTCGTCGTCAAGATAAAAAGCACCGACCACCCAATCAAACTTGCCACTTTCACCAAGCAGATTAAATTCTTGCGTAAAGCTCTCCGTAGCCGATATATCAGTGGACCAGTTATAATCAGATTGGAGAGCGTCAGCACCGTTAAACATATCGTCAAAGTCCTGTAATGCTGTGATGGATTTCAACTGCCCCCATCCCAAGTCCCAATTAAATGTCAGACTGATAAGCTCATATTCACGGTCTGAATCTATTGGGAAATCCTCGTAGATTTCGAATGCTTTCAGCGAGATCGGCTCGTCGCTAATCCCAGGATTATACGCCTCTGTAGTTTCATTTCGATTATCTGTAATCCACACTAACTGATCCTGTGGCCCGTTAGATTTTCCGATCGAGTATGAAAAGTCTGCAGACAAGTTATCGGTCAGCTCTGCCGCGAGTCTAACTCGAGCATTGCTCTTCTCTCCCTGCATCTGGTCCTCGCCTCCTGGTGCCTTGTTCTCGACCCAACCCTCACCCATATCCAAGTGATCGACAGCTACTCGAATAGACACCCGGTCTGTAATAGGGCCGCTGTAAACACCCTGGACTGATAGTTGATCAAATTCCGCGAAACCTGCCCGGATGAAACCCTCATGGTGTTGCGTTGGTGCAGCAGTAATAAAATTGATCACTCCGCCATTGGCGTTTCGACCATAGAGTGTCCCCTGAGGTCCTCGCGCGATTTCAACTCTTTCGAGGTCCAGTTGATTCATTTGAGATGTTGTATCTTTGGTTTGGAATACACCATCCACACTGACCCCAACGCCCGGTTGACGATCAAACGCTCCAATACCTCTTATCGTAATATTGTGCCCACCTAGAACAGAACCATACTGTAAGCTAGGAGTCGCAAATTTGAGGTCGTGCATATCTCTTATGCCTCGAGCTTCCAAGTCTTGACCAGTGATCGCACTGATAGACACAGGGATATCTTGAATCGATCGCGAATGTTTCGTTGCAGTTACCACAACCTCTTCAATAACACCTTTTTCCTGCGCGCCCGTCTCACCCGCTTCTTGTGCGATCGCGTTTGACTCGATTAACCCACCAGCCAAAATGGCAGCGATTGCTAGTTTAGACTTTGGATTTTTCACTACGTTCTCTCCGTTGTTATTGTTTGGATCACGCACAATATTGAGAACGAGCATATTCTTAGATACTGGAATCAGCTCGGTTCCAGCTAACAGAATCTCTGCGCCTTCCAAAACTGAATACTTCCCCACCAGTCTATTCGCCATCACATCCCCCGCGATATCCGTGGGGAACAGCAATGTGATGCCAGCCTGCTCTGCAAATTGCGTCAGCGCCAGATCAACACGTTGCTCAGGAACATTGAATTGGATAAGCGAATCTTCATCGCCTTCATCCGCGGAAACAGGTGATGGTGGCAGCACAAACAGCAGCACAAACCAAACAACCAGAACCGATTTCGTTCTATCAAAAAAGCAACGCTTTATATCTAGCGCGTAACTATCAGACGAACCGGTTCTGGTTTTGGGTGACAACTCGTGAAAAAAACTTTTTGCAACGCTTCCTATTATAATCGCCTCCTCGGGACTAAAGGTTTAGATACCGTAAAGCAAAATCCTATTGTTGCTTTCCCGTTGAAACTCAATGCCGAAGTTTTCCTTCAGCACAGCCAGCATGCCCTCCACATCACCAGCCTTGAAAAACCCAGATACATGCGTTTCCTTCAGGTTTTCATCCAGAAAGACAAACTCGACTCCGGTATATCGTTCTACTTCTTTGACCACTTCAGCAAGAGGCTCCCCTGCAAAAATAAGATTCCCCTTTTGCCATGAGAGCTTGACCTGGATTTCTGCTACACTGATCGGGCTGGCCTGCGCGACTTCATCATCCATCACCAATTCCTGACCCGCAGTGACAACCGCAGCAGAGCTCGGAAGTACAATTTTTACATTGTTTTGCTCTACGCCATCCATCGGGGATAGCTCACCGACGCGGACACTGCCTTCGGTGACCACCAGTTCTATTTCTCGGCCAGGCTTGATTTCAATATTGAAAGCCGTACCTACCGCTTGGACGACGCGATCACCCACAAGGACACTTAAAGGGCGGGCTGGATCCTTAGAGACCTGAACATGAACTTCACCGTACTCCAGATTTAAAACTCGAGCCTTACTGGTATAACGAACACCGATTCGGCTACCGGTATTCAGAGTAATGATGGTGCCATCTTCGAGCTGATTGACTTGCTGCCCACCAATCGCGGTCTCGTAAAAGATTTCGGCCGGCCGCTGAGCGATTTGAAGCGTAAAACCTCTATCGTTTGACCAGTTCCATAACAACAGCATTGACAAACCCAGGACAACACTGGCGGCCAGCGCAGAATAAGGTGCGCGATGGCGGTTAGATTCCATTGTCGATACCGGTTGCGGGAGCAATGTGGAAAGCCGACTGAGAGAGTCCATCTTGTCCCACAGCCTGGCCATTTTCTCCAGTAAAGCCGGGTTGGCAGGATCTTTCGTGAGCCATGACTGAAGCTCGAGCTCCTCTTCTTGGGTAAGCCCCTCGCCGAGACGCTCAATCCAAAGGCTCGCCTCGTCGTAGCGCGTTTCTTCTGACTGTATCGGGTGCACTTTGGTCATACTAAATGATCCTGCGATGTCCGCGGTTGCGTTGACTGCAATTTAACCACGTTATCCACCGCTCCCTTTCTTTCTGTGCGCTCCATGAACTGCATGCAGGCCTTCATGCCGCGTGCTATCTGGGTCTGAACTGTGTTCTCGCTAACCCCCATAAGCTCAGCAATCTCCCGCCTCGAGTGACCGTAGACTTTTTTCATGACGAATGCGCGGCGACACTGGGTAGGTAACAGGCGTACCGCTTCGCAAAACAGCGAAAATTCTTCGTGGCTAGAGGCCTCATTCAGTGGGTCAGTTCCGTAGCCTCCCAACGCATGTCCCGCCTCATCCTCATCGAAACTATCCGAAAGGCGAGTTTCAGCTCGTTTCACATGATCCAGCGCCAGATTCTTAACGGTTTTGAACAGAAACGAGCGAGGCGCAGTTATGGGTGACTCGCGTTCTGCCTGACAGGCGCGAACATAAGCCTCCTGCACAATGTCCTCGACTTCTTTCGGCGGAACAATGCCTACAACAGACCGCTTCAGACGTCCGACTATTGATAAGTAAGTTTGATCTATGGGTTTGCCTTTTTCCATCCGGGCCTACTGCTTCATTCAATTGCTCAACTACTGCAGACGAATTAGAACCACTTTTGGGTGACAAAGTCAGAATTTTTTTAATTAGCACGAGACAGCATGAATTCTGCAGCTGCAACCACTTGCAGACTATTTGAGGATAACTAAGTTAGTCGATCCTGAAAAACCCTCAATGGGCTGCTGCCATTAGAATATTAATCTGATCGCTTTCGCATAGCCCCACGCTACCCAATTTGCCTGAAATTCTATACTTACAATGCAGAAAATTCTCGCTTGCCTTTCAAAATAGTCGAATGTAAGCAAAACATACTGCATGTTCAAATTTGCGTTTTTCCGGGCAGTGCAAGTCACCCAGAACTGCGCCTCGCTCGTTTCTGTTCAAAACCGTTCTGTCACCCAAAAGTGGTTCTAGTTCGTCTGCAGTGCAAGGCAAAGTACCCGGCAGAACTGGCCTCCCGGCCTGCTAACTGAAAGTATCTAACACAGGGGAATGAAGAGATGAATTTAGGCATTAGCGAAAACGTAAAACCACTACTGGCCGAAGTAAGGCGTTTTATTGAAGAAGAGGTACTACCTGTAGATCACGAGTACGCGGCGGAAGTTGCCGTGGGTGATCGTTGGCAGTATACCGACCGCCAGACTGAAATCAGGGAAGGTCTGAAGGCTAAAGCCAAGGCCAAAGGCCTGTGGAATTTCTTTCTTACCGATGGTGACAGTGGGTCGGGTTTAAATACCGTGGAATACGCCTATCTGGCTGAAGAAATGGGTAAATCGCACCTCGCAGCTCAGGTGTTCAACTGTGCGGCGCCCGACACCGGCAACATGGAAGTACTGCACAAGTGTGGCACAGAGGCGCAAAAGAAGCAGTGGCTGGAGCCGCTAATGGCGGGTGAAATTCGCTCAGCTTTTGCTATGACTGAGCCGGATGTCGCCTGTTCTGATGCGACCAATGTACGCACAAAACTGTGTGCTATTATTGTGCCATGTTGAAGTACATTGAACGCACACGATCTTTTTACGGAGAATTAGGTTACAAGCCTTACTCTTGGATAACTCACAACGAAATACCTTTTTGCCACAGCACACGGCCTGTAAATGAACAACGTGTGACCTTGATATCTACCGCCGCTCACCTGTTGGCAAATGCAGGCGATCAAGGTCCTGGGGCTGATTACAATGCTCAGGCCAAATTTTTCCACGTTTTTACAACTCCGGTAGCACCTACTCCTGATTTACGCATTTCTCACCTCAGCTACGATCGCAAACACTGCTTGGCGGATGATCCGAATACTTGGCTGCCTATACAGGCGCTGCAGCGAGCCGAGCAAACTGGTCTTATTGGCGAATTGTCCAAAGAAGTTATTGGACTACCAACGAACCGCAATCAACGCGTAACTGTTGAGCAGGATTGCCCGGAAGTTGTTGCCCATTGCCAGAGGCTGAAAACGGATGTAGTGCTTTTAGTACCTAGCTGACCTATTTGTCACCAGTCGGTCAGTTTGGCTGCTAGGGCATTAGAAGAGGCGGGTATACCCACAGTGGTTATGGGTTGCGCGCGGGATATTGTTGAACATGTAGGGGTACCAAGATTTTATTTTAGCGACTTTCCGCTCGGGCATTCCGCCGGCAAACCCCATGATAAAGATTCGCAAATGCGAACGTTGGAGGGAGCCTTAAGTTTACTGAAAACAGCGACGCAACCGAGAACCACGCTGCAGTCATCTCAGGTATGGTCAGAGGAAGCTAGTTGGAAAGAGGACTTTTTAAATATTGCGCATTTGAGCCCAGAGGAAATAAATACATTGCGTGAGGAATACAACAAACAACGGGAGGCATCAGCTAAATTAAAAACTACCGCCGGCGAATGATTTGACCGAAGTGGGGCGCAATCGGCAGAGTTACTCCGCTTGTAAATATTTTTGCCCGGCTGTTTTGGCTGCGCTATTCTTCTCGCAAATACATCATCGCGATGGCCGACGGCACCATTATTGATGCCAACACTATGTAAGCATAGTTGTAGCTACCAAACACGTCGTATACCCAACCCGCCATAATGGGGCTGGTTGATCCCGCCAAAATAGTCAGCGTGCCAAAACCCATGACTCTGCCAAATGAGGCCGTGCCAAAACGCGCGCTATAAATGAGGCCCATTAACGGCAGAATGCTGCCCCCGGACAAACCCATAGCTATGGTGGCCAAGGTCAGGACGATTACATTGTCTGCCACCGCAATTAGCACTAACGCCAGTAATCCAATCACGCTTGCTAACCAATACAGATAGCGGTGATCTATGCGGTCGCCTAACATGCCAAAAAACAACTTACCTAAAACCATTGAGACCGAACTCAGCGCAATGAGATTGGCGGTAACCTCTGCTGCCAAGCCGATGTCTCGAGTAATAATGCCTAAGTTAAATTGCAGAGCGCCAAAGGCCATACTCAGTGGCGCTATGCCGCAGAAGGGTAACCAAAACAACGAAGTTGTGAGTATTTCTTTGGTGGTCCACACACGGGTGTCCGTGGCGTTAACTTGATCTGTTGCTGCACTTGCTTGGGGCTTACGGCGTAAGAGCAACCAAGTTGCTGGTAGAACAACCAGCACTGCTAGCACCAATAAGTTCTGCATGACATCACGCCAGCCCATTTCTAGCAGCCAGCCGGCCACCAACAGCGGGAGAATAATGCCGCCTATATTGGTACCCATTGACGAAATGCCTAGCGCCAGACCACGCTGCTCTTTAAACCACCTTGTGACTAACGTTTGTGATGTGAGCGAACCCATTAGCGCCATCGCCAGCGGCATAAAGGTGGCATAAACAAGCCAAAGCTGGAACAGTGAGGTGACATGCTGTGCCAAGGTCAAACCTATGACCAGTGAGAGCAAGCCAATTGTCACCACCCACTGGGGTGGGTAGGCGTCTAAGGCTCGACCGACAAATGGTGAAACTAAACCCACACCAATTTGCAGCAGGGCCACAGTCAACATTAAGTCGCGGCGACTGCTTGAAAACTCTTCTAGCCAAGGCAGAGAGAACAATGCAAAACAATAAATCAGCGTACCTACGCTGACCGCTTGAATGGTGATGCCATAGGCCACTACCACCCAACGATAATAATGGTCGGGCAGCAGCGACTGATCTAAAGTTGTGCTCACAAGCTACTTTGTAGCTATTCTGGCAGTGCTAATACTCGCTTAGCGAGAATATTGAGTTGCACCTCTGAGGTGCCGCCTTCGATTGAGTTCGCCTTAGATCTTAACCACGCTCGGGTGGTATTGAGTTCGTCATCATTGAAGGTATCACCGCCCCAACCTAAAGACTGAGTGCCTAAAATGGACAGTAACAACTCGTATTTGCCTTTGTTTTGCTCAGTGCCGTAATACTTGAACATTGAAGAGACTGCGCCGGGCGCTGTACCTGTGGCAGATTCTTGCACACTGCGTTTCATTGTTAGCGCAAAAGCTGCGTCATTCATGCGGTGGCCTAGTATCTGCCCCCGCAGAACCGCATCGTCTACCTTACCCTGCTCGTCAAGGCCAACGTACTGCTTGGCATATTCTTCAATGGAGGTAGTTTTTTGCGCGCCGCCAATGCCGCCAATAGATGAGCGCTCGTGTTGTAAAAGGCGCTTACCTACAGTCCAGCCCTTGTTCAGCTCGTAAACCAAATTCGCTTTGGGTACACGCACGTCGTCTAAAAACGTTTCACAAAAAGGTGATAACCCACTGATGAGTTTGATTGGTTTAACGCTTACGCCAGGGGTGCGCATATCAAATAACACAAAGGAAATGCCCTCGTGCTTTGGCGCGTCAAAGTCGGTGCGCACCAAACAGAACATCCAGTCCGCATGGTCTGCGCCGGAGGTCCAAATTTTTTGCCCATTAACAATAAAGTCATCGCCATCTTCTACTGCTGAGGTGCGTAGGCTGGCAAGGTCTGATCCTGAACCGGGTTCGCTGTAGCCCTGACACCACCAAATATCTCCTCGAGCAATGTTGGGTAGATGTTGTTCTTTTTGCACATCTGTACCGTACTCAAGCAGCGCTGGACCGATCATACTGATGCCCATGCCCACCAATGGCGGACGCGCGTTAACGCGACGCATTTCTGATTGCAGCACCACCACTTGGTCTTTATCTAATCCTGCGCCGCCGTATTCTTTGGGCCAGCTAGGCACGGTAAAACCGCGCTCTGCGCAGCGGTCTAACCATAATTTGGTATCTTGATTTTTGTATTGAGCGCGCTTGCCGCCGCCGGGCATTTCGTTTGCCACCATGGGGGTGCGCATTGACGCTGGGCAAGACTCTTCTAGCCAACCACGTACTTCTGATCTAAAACTGCTTAATTCAGACATCTCTTTCCCTTACTCTTTCTTACTTGTTCTCTTTTGTTGCTCTTTTTTCTCGTAGCTTTTTTCTGCTACCGCAACGTTTTGCGTTACCAAGCTGTTCGCAAACGCCTAACTGCCGCAGATATTACAGCAAAATGGCGGCTTAGGTTGTGGGGCTGTTTAAGCCAAAAATCACCCAGCCTAGACCCCTATCCGCCCTACTATTACTTGTCAAAATTCTCGCAACACCCGGATACCTCGGTCATCGCTGCTGCGACTGGACGCATTGCGGTAACTGGAGGCTGCCTCTTCCGCTGTTGAATCCCAGGAACCGCCGCGGTAGCCGTGACTTTCACAACTGGCGCCCAAGGTGGGGTCGCTACCAATGATTGGGGCTTGGCTATACTCGGGTATACCGCATTCTTGGACCCACTCAGCCACGTTGCCGTACAGGTCATGCAAGCCAAATTTATTCGGCTTGTACTGGCCACCAATGCCTGGTCTGACTTGACCATCATCGCAATTGGTCACTGTCCAAGAGCGGAAAGCCTGCTTGGTGGATAAATCGCTGATGTTTGCGTATGCGCACATATTTAATGGGTCATCGCCAAAAGAATAGGCGCTGCTGCTGCCGCCACGGGCTGCATATTCCCATTCAGATTCGGTGAGCAGGCGATATCGCTGACCGCTTTCTTGGCTTAGCCATTGCGTATAAGCAACGGCGTCTTTGTGGGTGACTTGGGCCACTGGCAGTTGCGGATCTAGCTTTAGTATGCGGCTGTCTACGTTGCGCTTTGTTAGGGTGACAAATTGCAGGAACTGCGCAACAGTGATTTCGTATTTAGACACGGCAAAAGGCTGGGGCAGCGCGACTGTGTGCACAGGCCGCTCGGAGGGCGGGCCAGCGTTGTTGCCCATCTGAAAACGACCGGGCGCCAACACAACCATTTGCGGCCCCTGATCTAATGATGAGAGGCTGTCTGTGAACTCTCTACCCACCTTTGCATTGAGCACTGGCAGCGAAAAGTTAAGGCTGACGCCTTTGGCGTTTAAAATAATAGACTTGCTTTGGGTGCGGTGTCCCATTGCAGCGGCTCGCACGTTCACCTTACCCACGGGCACGCGCATATTGGCCTGGTAGGGTTTATTGATCTTGTCACCACCGTCTAGATAACTGACATTCACTATGGCGTCCTGCTCTCTGACATTAACGCTTAGATTTGCGTATTGACGTTGCAAGCTGATCGAGCGTTGGTTTTCACCGTATTTAACCACCTGCCTGAACGCTTGGGTAACATAGCCGCGCTTACTGACTTTAATTGCGTACTCACCAATGGGTAGGCGCATATTAGATTTGTAGGTCAGCTGTTCACCAACAAATTCCACCTTGGCGCCCGCGGGTCTAACTCGGAGCTTCAACGAACCGTGAGGATCAATATTCAATGACAGGTTGACCGACAGGGTCTCGTCCGCTTTTAGCTCTACTGACTGAGTTACCGCTCTGCGCTCAGCTTGGCCCATAACAATTTCATGGGGTCCAGAGGGTAAGGTAATTTCGGTAGGGGTTATTGCATCTAATCTTTGGCCATCTACTTCTACCCATGCGCCCTTGGGGTTGGAGAGTAATTTTATTGTGCCCTCACCCAGTTGGAGGTTGAGGGTTCTGACCACCCGCTGACCATAGGCGACATCTATTTGCTCGCTGTAGGGCGCATAGTGGCTATGGGTAATGTCTAACTTATGGCGGCCCGTGGAAATTTCAAACCCGTTCATAGGGCTACGCGCCACGGCTTTACCGTCAATTTTTACTAAAGCGCCGGCGGGAGTGGTTGCCACAGTTAACGTTGCGAGAACCAAAAAGTAATAGATGGCAGCAACCAAGGCCAAACCAATACCCGCACCTATTATTGCTATTTTTCTTCTTTGCACGGTGTGCTCCCCTTCGAGTTTGATCATACTCCCCGTGAGAGGGACAGAATGCCAGCAAGCACGTTTGTAACTGGTTTGGCACAACTTTTAATATAAAGGTATCGCGTTTATGAGTACACAACGACAGCAACCCGAGGTTATTGCGGCGGCACTTGGCGCATCGACCATTGCCATTGTGGGTTTGTCCTCTAATCCTATGCGGCCCAGCTACGGCGTGGCCGAGTACCTAATTAATGCCGGCTTTGAAGTGATTCCAGTGAACCCTCGCGAGCAAGAAGTGCTGGGCTTGCACTGTTATGCAAGCCTTGCTGAGGTACCTGTGGCCATTGATATGGTAGATGTATTCCGTGAATCCTCAGCTGTACCCGACATTGCCCAGCTAGCAGTTGCAATTGGCGCAAAGTTTTTGTGGCTACAACTGGGCGTGATTAGCGATGAGGGCGTTGGGATTGCCGAAGCGGGCGGCATGCAGTGCGTGGTGGATTTATGCACAAAGATTGAACATCAACGCCTGTTATAGAAGGAAGTACAGGGACTCAAAAACACACTATATGAACCAAAAGGAACCAAAACGCGTTTAGTGCCTTTTATGGTTAGTATCTAATTGTCTGTACTTATTGTCTGTACTTATTGCCTATATTTATTGCCTGTACTTATTGCCTGTGTCTTGTTACCTGTACTTTTGCTTGTTCACGCTTTCAGCAATGCTGACTAGACGGCTATCTAATCCGGAAGGCCCACCAACGCTTTGGCAGCGACACAAAAAGCATGTATTGCCTCGCGCATATCGTCGCGCCGGGCTTGGCCCGCGCTTTCGCTGAAACAAAAACTCAACCGCAGTTGGTTCATGCCCGCGCCCGTGTCTCTTTGCCGCGCATCGATGGGGTAAAAGTCGTACATGGGTATGACCACTAGCCCATGCTCCATGACCATTTGTTCAATCATTGCGTCGTCTGTAAGGACAGGCCCATTTACGCCGTCCGCCAAAAAGCTGAATACAGTAAAAAAGCCGCCATCTGGCAGTGTCCAGCCGAAATACTCACGATGCTGACCCAACTCTTGCTCTAGTACTTCTAGCAATATCTCGCGGTTTTCGCGGTAGACCACTAACTTGCTCTCGGCCAAGGGCCACATGCTCTGTAGTTCAGTAAAGCCACCTTGACCGTCTGGCTCATTTAGTAGGGCTTCAAGGCCCATCAATGCAGCAGGGTTATGAAAGAGCAGTTCGCTGCTAGATTCCACCAGCGCCAGTTCAGATAAAGGCACGCTTTGGCCCTGGCTGATTTCAAGCTCAGCCTCGCTATAAAGGAAGCCAACTCGCGGGCCGGGGAAACCAATTTTTGAACCGGTAAATAGGTGCACTACTTGATCTGGCGCCATGCTGAAAAACGGCTTAGGCCGCTTATCTGCATCGGCAAAATTGATGTACAAGTAAGGGGCGTCTTCAACAATGAGAATGCCCTCTTCTTTAACCACGGCCAAAATTTCTTCGCGACGCTTTTGCGTGAAGGAAAAACCGCCCGGATTATGTCCATCTGGCACCGTGTAGTAGAAGGGTACAAAGTAGCCTTGTTCACGCGCGGCTCTGATTTGCTTGCGCATCAACTCTGGTTTTGGTCCTTCGCCGTCCATGTCTACACTGAAAATACTGGCGTGTTGGCATAACGCCGCTCGCGCGGTGAAGCCCGCGTAAGTAGGCGCGTCGGTGATATAGGCCACCTGCTCGCCACTGCGTTCAAACATGGAGCATATGAGGCTGATGCCGCCAGATGCACCCACCGTGGGAATGAGTTTGCTAGGGTCTAATGTGCGCCCCCAGTCTTTGCCGTAGACCCGGGCAAATGTCTCGCGCACGGACACTGGGCCGAGGGTGTCTGTGTAGGAATAAGACTCACGCAAGTACTCTGGCAAAACCTCAGGGTCGTTCACCCCTTCTTGCTCACGCAGGTGCGCAAAGTAGCTTTCTTGATGCTGCAAAAAACCTCTGGGATCGGTGACTTCTGGGTGGGGATAGCCCGCACCTAAGTGGTGTACCTTCAATCCACGCTCGTTGGCGATTTCACGCAAGCCAGGCAGCGATGCGGCCATTTTCCGTGTGACCGAAACTGCTTGTTTTTGTACTTTTGGGGCGACTAAGTTAGCCAATCTACTTCCCTTTATTCACTGCTGAAAATTTTAACTTTTTATCCATTGCCTGCTGCTTGATGAAACGCGTGTTGGGCGGCGCGTTCACCTAACGCTCCCACCTTGCGCGCTCACCCAATTAGCCGCGCTATTATGCGCTAAACAAGCAGGCCATAAATCTGGTACGAACTTTAGGAGCTTTACTGTGTGCTGTCGACAGGACAATTGCCTGCGGGGCAAAAAAGTCCATGAACCCTGTGGAGGGGGGGTTAGTCTTCTAGTGCCTTTTTCCGGTGCTTGTCTGCAGACGAGGCTTTAACTTTCTTACCGAATTGACGCTCGCGATTATGCCTTTGAGACACTGACTCTCTATTAATGGCCTCTTCGATTTTGAGCTTGGCG
>Ga0233432_10002397_pt1 | contig 17423 bp, 19 predicted proteins | sample SI_122_August201_6_FD_179870 | JGI IMG/M metagenome (GOLD analysis project Ga0233432, IMG submission 179870) | Seawater microbial communities from Saanich Inlet, British Columbia, Canada - SI_122_August2016_10_MG | ecosystem: Environmental > Aquatic > Marine > Inlet | place: Canada: British...
AAAAGATTTTGATCGTACAATTGCTTGGGTGCGCAATCATAACTAAATTGCATGATCACTCGATGAGCTTCAGTTTGCTTGGTGCTACCACTACGTATCAAGCTTTCAAATTGTTCATATGCTTTGTACATATACTCAAATTTATAACTTGCAGAAGAAAGAGCTATAAGTTTATTGTTTTTCCAAAGATGACGTTCATCTTCCTGCATTTTGCCTTGATCAATCAAATCGGTTTCTAGATTATATAAAGCTTCTCGTTGCGTTGGATTTTCAACAACACTCAAGAATGGTATAATAACCTCATTATAAATACGTTCTGGCATGAGTGCAAACTCATCAATAATAATTCTGTGAAAACGAAAACCACGAAGTTTTTCACCATCACCAAGTGGTAACGCTCGGATTCTACTACTACCAATTTCAAGTAACCATTCGTCATTACTTTTTGATTTGTGAGTTATACATTGAGCAAGATATGCTGCACCTGGCTTACTGGCAATATCTTCTATTTTTTTGAAGATCATTTTTGCCTGACGAAATGATTTAGAAAGTATACCAATTTCAACACCTTGATTCATTAGAGCATCGAGATACGCATAAATCGCAGTGGTAAATGATTTACTCATCCCGCGACTCCAAACACCCATAAAGTAGTCAGTCTCGAACATTGCCTTGATAGCCATATGTTGAAACGGAAACAATTGCACACCGCTAACCAAGTCAGCAGTGAATGTAATGTTTTCTCTTAAAAATTTATAGAGCAATAGTTTTGCTTCTTTCTCTTCAATAAAACCCTTGATCTCTCCAAGTTTTTTATTAAAGTCTTCATCGCCTCTGCGCGAAAGTTGATTTCCTGTTTCCCACGCCATTATATTAATTGATTGCTTATGTAATATTGTAAATCAACATTCCATAATTTCTTACCTAATGTTAAAATTTTTGGAATTAAGTTTTCTGACTGCTCTCTACTGCCAGTAAAAACGAATTGACAATTTCCAGCAAAATCGTGAGCCAATACTCGCATGTTGTGATAAATGTATTTCATATTAGATGTGTGTGGAGACCATCTATTACGCTTTTCCATAGTACTCATATCTGTTTCTGTTACGACAAATAAATAACTATCGAAATCTTTTGCTCTTTGAAGTTCTGCCCTGAATCGGTCAAGATTATTTTTACTTAATGTTGATTTAAAATCGGTTTCACTTTTTCGATCGACATATGTATAATCGTAATAATCTTTACCGACTGCATAATCTCCAAAATCTAATTTTAATGATTCTGAGTTTTGAAACTGTAAGGGTTGTTGTTCGCGGGTATCGATAAATATTTTTGCATCACTAGGGACTGGGTTATTCCATTCTTCGGGAAGTTTGCATTTAAATAAAGGCTTAACTCCAGCTAACTCACAAGCTTTGCTATAAGATCCATAATGCTTTTGATATAAATCTACAGTGGGCATATCAGCAGTTTTGAGTTCTAAATGAGACGGACCAAAAGATATTTTTTTTCTTTGTATTCGCTTTTTTAAAAGCTCTAAAATATAAGCCTTAACTTTACTGTCGTTTGTAGTCGAGCACCACTTTAATAATTCATTTCTATTTGCAAAATCTCTATCAAAATATTGTTCTTTATTTTTAAAAGGTAAAGGTTCTCCCGTTAATAAATTTTCTCGGGGATAGTACCTTGTATAGTATTCGGCAAGAGTGATTTTGTGAGAGCGAAGATGCATATGCAATTTCTTTTCCTCCTCAAATTCCTGACAACATATTTTACAACAATTCATAATTCAAAATCGTATACTTTTAGTTGATCTTCTTCAAATTTTCTACGAGTTCCAATGGCAGCTTTTCTTTGAAGCCACCAAAAAGATTTTACAAATATACGAGGAATGTTTAAACCGAAACCTTGGCTATTGGAGACTAGAGGGGTTTCAGAATATAATCTTCGATATAATACTTTACAATTTGTATGTTTTATATCGCAATTTGTGATCTGCACATTTCTTACCATAGGGCGATCAACATCATCATAATCAGTCCAGTTTCCTAGATCAATGCATGCTCCATCCCACCAATTTCTAAACGAACCTATAAATTTACAATTTTTAAATATAATATTCTTGGCTCCACCTTTGCATGTTATATGTTGTTTAGTTTTAGGACCAGCAAAGAATGTGCAGTTTTCAAAAGATATATTTTCACCTCTTACTATATCGACACAATCTTCATAACCGCCAAACACTTGAGTATTCTTTACGGAAACATTTTTGCAAAATGATAACTTTAAAGCTTCTGCTACTCCGCCTCCATCAATCGTGCAAGAATCTATGACTAAAGTAAAATCAGGTTGTCCAGGTCGCCAACCAAACCCTAAAGCGTTTTTTCCATAAAATTTAGATTCAGAAGATTCAGAATCTTTTGCAGTAAAATATTTACCATATAAAACTTTATTTTCAGATGACATCTTCTTTTGATATTCCCAGTACCCTTGCTTTCCAATCGGGCATTGATTCTAGATGATCTGCTTCTTCACGTGCGGCTTGTTTTTGCAACTCTGCAATTTTAAGCATTACAGCACGCTCTTCTTCTTCTTGAAATAATTGAACTAATGCTAGTATGCTTGCGTTTTGTTGTTGCTTACTGTTGATTCTTTTTGAGCGATCTCCTTGCAATTTTTGGATCAGAGACTCCATGCGCTTTTCGCATTGATTATATTCTTCACTTTTTGTTTTTAATAGTTCTGCCAAGCGAACAGTTAGATCTTGCTGATCTTCTGCCTCATCGAACATTCTATTTAATTTGTTGATTGCGCTTTGAACATTCTTTAAATGAATATAATCCAGACAAACATTGATATATAAATTAATTTCGTCACTTGTTAAATCTGGTTTATCCCAGGTTGCGCGAACAAATTCTGCCTCGAACAAGTCTCTGTCAGCTTGATTATCGTAAGTATTGATGACCTGGATAAATCGTGGAGACGCAAGAAAGCCGCCAAGCGACTCAACACCCCTTTTTTCAGACATGCTCAACTTGTCTTCATTGATATTTGTTTGTGCAAAATCATTTATTTTTTTAACGATTTTACTTGCAGCCTTTGGTGGAAAATAACGTTTGTTTATTGCGCTTTCAGAGGCAGGGGTTTTGATTGATTCATTTTCATCAACATAGTTATAAACAGTCATGTACTCCTTGCTGGAGTGAACCAATCTTTGATCTGGAAAAAGAATAGAAGCAACTTGCATGCATGTCATACCCTGACCAATAGATTCGTCAATAAATGATTCTTGCTCATCAGATAAGATTATATCTTCTCTTGGGTATACATGCTTAGTTTCATAATCAATTTTATTTCTCAACATAAACTCCCTAACAGCTCTACCTTCTTTTGTTCTTCCATCTACACTTTCCGCTTCAGGAAATACAAGAGCAGTGAGCTCAGATAGATCTGAGATATTTTTAGAGTTTTCTCTAATAATATTTTTTTGATCTTCTGTTAGGTCCATAAAGTTGGCTTTCTAACAGCTATAATATCTTCTGTTTCTAATATTTCTTGAGCTTTTATTTTGAACATTTTCTTTAAATTCTTGATTTGTTTATATCCAGCTTTGCGACCTTTTTCTGTTGTCTTGTACCCCATTTTTTTAGCAACTTCTTCTTCGTCTAAATTTTGTATAAATAAAAGATCGTAAACAGCAAATTGTTTCGAAGATAATTGTTTTTCCATGTGAGAATTTAGCTTATTTTGAGAATCTATAATGTCGAAACTATGATCCTGCATTGCTCCAACTTCATGAGAGTGATTCTCGAGAGCTAGAGCCATCTTGATTCCATATGCAGGTTTTTTTGTTCTCTCCCACTTAGCGTACAGCGGGCAAGAAGAGTCTTGTAATCCGCTTTTAGTGAAACCGCACAGAGAAGCTTCTCCACCATCTTTAGCGGCGCAAGATTGATTAAAAGGGCAATTTAGGCACGGTCTAACAAAATTACTATAATTGTTTCGCAATATATTTTTCATTTGGTTGGTAATGATTTTATTCATCCATGGCTTCAGGGATCTTCTTTGGTCCCATTGATGCCATTTTTTATGAATATGAGCCTTAATTATTTGCTCAACATCTTCAAAATCAAACCAAGCTAAAGAATCTAAAAACCATTTACCTCTTCGTTTTTTTATCTCAATATTAATCTCATCCGATTTGTCCTCGTAAGTGAATTCAGGATTTTTTTGGTCTTCCACGTTTTTTAGGCTTCTTTTGAGAGGGTGAAGATTTACTTTCGTTTTCAATTTCTTTTATCATGCTTTCAGGGAATACATCTTTTAATTTAAATGTGTTGCTATCTCGCTCTATACTGTAAGATAGTTTTGTTATATTCGGCACTTCATAAATTTCTGTACCATCTGGATCATCGTCAAAATCTTCTATAGAGCGCGAACGATTGGATATTTTTCGCACAGGTTTCGACGAAGCAATATTTGTCGAATTCGTTTTAGCCGCAGATAATATTTTTATATCTTCTCCACATCCACCACAGAATTTAGGGGATTGAAGAGAATACATGTTTTTATAACCACAATGTGGACAGTATGAGAAAGCCATAATATATTTATATTATAGCTTAAATTATAATTAAATCAAATAACCACTTATAACCCTGCTTTGTTTTTCCATAAATTCTTGCGCATTAACTCCCCAAGCTCTTTTTTCTTTTACGTATTCAATAATAATTACACCCAGTATTTTACCATTTAAACTTTTAACTGGTTGGGCAAATAAACTCTGCACACCTTTTTCCTGCAAGAAAGATTTGAAAGAAATGTCGTTTCCATATTTTTCTACATCTTCACAAACAAACGGTTTTTCCATGGCTATATATTTTACCATAGAATGCATATTTGATACTCTTATATTTTGCAGAGAAGCATATTCGCAGGAAATTCCTTCGCTTACCACTTCATACGTGCAACTTAATTTTTGTTGACTTTTTCCAGAGAAATAATTTTCTCCATTATGAAATTCCATAACATACACTCTGTCTGCTTCTGTCTCGCTTTTTGTAAATTCTAGCGCAGAAATCACACTTCCATGTAAATTAGGATCGTAATTCAATTGCTTACTTTTTTTCTCGTCAAACTTTAACTTAAGCCAAACGCCAATTACAGCTGCTGCGCAAGACACAACACCAGTTAACACGCTGATTATATCTAATCCACTATTCATTTTTAAAAAATATTAAAGAGAGATTCAAAAGCATTATTGCTCCAATTATATATAAAAAATATTTTACAGGAGTTTCAATATCATGCTTTTGCGATTCTTTCAAACCGTCTACTAGAACCACTTCTGATTCGGGGTTTTTATTTATTTCAATTTGTTTATTTATATTTTTATTCACGCAACCAAACAAAATTAAGCAACTAATTAACAAAATTCTCATCTTCTTTTACTTGGGATTGCGTAAAATCCTACAACCATAAAACATAGATCCATAAAAGATGCAAGCATTAACCCTCCTGTCATGGTCACCATTTCCCAGTCTTTACCCCCAAATATCCAACTAAAAAATCCTAATTTTACTCCATCCCCCTTGGGTACAATCACACTGTATTGTATATCTGGATTAAAAGCATAATAAATCATAAGAAAGCACATAGTAAAGGTGATACTCATAAACAATATTCTGCGAGAAACTTTTACAAATGGGTCACTTGCATTTTGTGCTTGACCTTTTATCAATGCTTCAAGCATTTTATCATCTCGCGCAGCAAGCGCCAGTTGATCTTGACGTTTTTGTTCTAACCAAGCATTCAATAAATTGCAACCTAATTTTATTGCAGCCCCTATGATTGTATTTAATATTGGACCCATACTAATGTATACACGCATTTAAAAACAGAAAAAAATGTGTAATATAAAATATGTCACAAAGATCGATACTTGAAACACTGAGTAAAAATTTAAATTCTTATCAATCAACATCATGGTTGAAAACAGAAAATGCAAGATTGAACGGCGCCACGCCTGCCGAGTTAATGATGGAAAATCAAACCGATAAAGTGGTTAAGATTCTACCAGAAGAAATAAAACGTATAAAAAGTAAAAAAAACACATAAATTACATTGCTGCGCATGTAGAAATAAATAATCTAGTAGATGACTGCAAATCTTGAATGTTTATTAAATTTTGAGTCATTTATATTTGTTGCACTTTAATTTTTTATTTTCTATAATATAATACTGTATGACAAACGAAAATGACACACCAGAACAAACAGTATCGCCTGAACGTAAAGACGCACAAATTCTTTTAGCAAATCAATTGTTATCTAGAACAAACCTTGCAGAAGCTCTGGCACAGGTATCGCTCAACGCATTGATTCAATTAACGCAGAACAAAGCTATGGAACAAGCTGTTAATCAAGTTTCCTCAATGAAAGACGAGGAAGTTCAAGAATTGCTTGATACTGCAAAGAAACAATACGAACAAACTCAAGAAACTACTCAAAAAGCAGTAAATGAGGTCAGCAACGAACCTGTCTCAATAAACTAATAATTTCGTTTAGGTTATGACGGGCGATGCAGTCTGTTATTATATTAAAACCCGGAGTAGTTCTTATGCTATATCCGGGTTTTTTGTCTGAACGAATCAGATCACTACCAGTTATTCAATTCTGAGTTTGCAATATACTTAGTAATACCACTACCAGTAATACCACTGGGAGAATAGTCAAATTCATCTTCGCTTGTTTCAAGAATTCCAGATTCAGAAGGTAAAACTGCCGATATATAATCTTCATCTAACTCATAAAATTCTCTAATGTACTGATTGTCGCTGTGATTTTCTTCGGTATCGGATTGTATAATTTTTATAGTATAAGGTTGCAGGTCTCGAGAGTTTATTGAATCGTTTAAACCGCTTATTGGGGGCGTTGGCAAATCTATTAAACCTGTTAAACTATATTGGGAAGGTAAATCTCTAAGCTTTTGTCGATACTCGATCCATTCTGGATCAATATCTCCGCTTTCTAGAGATTTTATAACCACCCAATCTGTATCTTGAAGCAATTGATCTCGAGCAGTTCTGATATTAAGCAATTCTATAGACTTTCGTTTCTCAGAATCTTCTTCGATTGTATTATTTTCATTATTCCAAATTAAAAAATCTCCATTCGGAATATATCCAGTATACAAAACATCATATTGAACAGTGTTATTAAACAATTTCTTGCCTAATAATTTAACACTATTGTCTGAATTAATTTTTATATATTGATCCATTTTATGATAATGGGTTTTTGATTGGTATGAATATATTATACTCACTTTGACCCCCTTCTCCTTCTGCAATACTATTGTGACCATTGTATCCAGCTGCATACATCTTTCCCTCAGTTGTAATCATAATACTTGCTGGTCCATTACTGGTTGTGCTCATTTGACCCATAACACTTGGAAAAACACCTTCAGGAAGCACAGTTTGCTCAGGGTATTTAACTTGAGCAGAATCGTGCCCAAGCCCTAATTCTCCGTGAGAATTGTATCCCCAGCCCCACATTTTATTTTCACTATCTCGCATCAATATACTTGTATAATGGTCATTAGTTCCATAAGGAGCAATAGCCAACATGCATTTATCCCAGGTTAGTGATGCATCTACTTTGTTTGGATGAGGAATCATGGTTGGATAGTCTAAATTTGTAGTATCGTCATGTTCATTGGTATAACTCCAATTTCCTCTTTGAGAAAGTCCATTGTAGCCAGTAGTCCAAACTTTTCCATTACTTAAAGTTATAATCAATCCTCCTGGTCCACTAGCATGAACTCTTATGTCTCGTATTTGAGTCACTGGATCATCAACGAGATTGGTATATTCGGAAGATACAGTTGGAGATGTAAATCTATTGATCTCTGGAATAGCAACATCAACACAAGGTTTTCCGTCTGCACCATCTCGAGCAAGATATAATGTTCCATTAACATTGTCTATATTTATTTCTTTTTCTATCCAATAACCAAAATATCTAGTGCTTCCATTATAATCCCCCCAATAACTTGTGGTTGATGGGCCTCCGATATCATTTGCAAGTGGATACATTGCTCCCCCAGCATTAAATATGTAATGATCACTCGACGCTTTTCCTGATGCAAGATCTCTCCATCCATCGTAACCAATAAAAGCTCCAGCCATAACATGCATATGTTGTTCTCCTTCACCAAAACCTATCCATGTTGGATCGAATTTTTTTGCTTGTATTGGTATGGCATATCCGTAATTTAGATTTCCGTACCCACCTTGAATAAAATTTACATCTCCATTTGCCAATTCTGCACCAACCAAATAAGAACCTTGGTTAAAAATACTCTTATATGTGCTATTTGTTGCCCAACTATAATGATACGGATTTATAAAATAATCTACTACATTACCTGCGTTTCGCACATTTTCGGGAGTCATAATATCTGCAATCAATGTCATTCTATGCTCTGGTTGCCAAGGTTCGGCGAACTCAGCAAGATTTGTATCGAATGTTGCCGCAGTATAATCTGTTGTACCTTCACGCGTAGCATATAAACTTGTATGCATAAACTGTCCATTTGGCTCAAGTATACCATATTTCAAATCGATTCCCATTCCATTAGGCTCTGAAGCTCCGCCTGACGCACTAGCAACATTTATTGCTCCTTTTTTTGTTACAGTGTTGGTGTTGTGATCGTATGTAAATATTTGAACCTTTTTGGCGTGACCGTCAATGATACTAATTTTTTGACCATTATTACTAAATTGAAAAGTTTTCCTCCAACCAGGAGTTCGTTTATAGTAATTTTCACTTTTATCAAGAGGAGGATTTCCCATTGAATTTTGATCATCCCATACTCCCATCCAAGAAGGTATATCCCGATTGCCAAAATTATTGCCTGCATATGCTCCTGCTAGATCATCTCCAACATACAATGGACCACTATCGCCCATGACATTAACCCAATTACCTATCATCGGGCTGGTGCTTCTATACGTACCATAAGAACTTTCATAGAATATTTCGACATCCTCTCTGCCCCATTGAGAATCCCATTTAAACATATAAACTGCTCCAAGTCTTTTGTTTAAATTTGTTGAAGTAATCAATCTAGATGGAGTATCTCCGTTTATCACTCGATATAAAGGAGCTCCAACCAACATAACATCTCCAGTGCTATTTAATTCTAGAAACGATCCAAATCTAGTTTCGAGTACATTGTTGTTTCCACTGGTAGTCGGGGGCATACCCTCCCAAGTATAATCATAGATTTTACCATTATAGCTGTTGACAGCAAAATTCATTCTATCCCGTATGAAACCATGATATCTGGTAGTGTTCAAGTGGATAAAGTCGATACTTTGAATCTCTCCTGTGTCTGGATGGCTGGCATCAGCCATAAACTCTTGAGCGAAATCATAAAGAGATTGCTCTGTCCAACCGGGAGGTACAAAGTTCATTGGGGCTCGATGAGTTTCTCCGCCATATTGATTAAAATCTTTTGCGGTATACTCTGATACTGTCCACGATTTCAAAATAGTTATGGCATCACCTTCACCATCATAGTCCAAAGCAGTATAAGGTTCGTTAAAAAATTCATAAATATGCTTCCATCCTCCAGTGTAAATTACTGGACCTTGTGATACATGTCCAGCATTCCAGGAAAATTCCGTAGGAAAACCGCCTACTGCAATATATTGCATTTTTTGAGGGGTATCACTATCATGAGATGTTGATATTGATGTGTTTCCCCAATTGTCATAATCAATACCGATATTAGCTTCCTGTTTCCATTCCCAAAAATTTGTATCTGCAATACAGACCTGTGCGGCCTGGTAATTTTCGTTGCTGAAAAGGCTAAATTCAGAAGCATTAGCACGTCCACATACAGAAGAAACTAATCTAGTACCATCATAATTTAATTTAACCTGTTGTCCTATATAGTGGGAGTTCATAGAATTTGTTCTATTGCCAACCCATCTGCTTCCATTCCATCGATATGTATATATAGTTCCTTTGGGACCATCCTCTAGGCCATGCCCAGGAGCGCTTATTGCAACTGTATTTCCATCTCCACTCATGCTTACATCAAAACCAAAACGATAATAATAATTAAACTCTCCGTATGCGCTTGCCAAGTCGCCAATGAACGTTTTATATTCTTCTAGATTTGCATACAAGCAATATCTATTTGTTCCAGTTGAAATTCCATCGGTGTGATAATTTGGCACCCTGGTAGGCATAACAGTCCAGCCACCGCTTGTATTTTTTTGTAGTATAATTGCTACGCCAGCAGGCATTCTACCTTCGTAATTAGTGAACGTGTAAGGATCACGATGAATAGAAGGAATTATTGAATCTTCAAACCCAAGAATCATGCGTTGGCCATTATCGCTCATGCTGTATGAAGTTGCATGCCCTATAAAATCTTTTATTTTGGGAGTTGTGTTCCACTTGTTACTAAACGTTTCTAGATTTGCAAGATTTGAATCTTGAAGTAGCCAATCTTCAAAAATTCCATCTCCACCTGCTATTGGCATACTTTTATAATTTGCAACTTCGACAGTATTATTATCAAAAGTAGAACTGTCTCCATAACCTGGAGCTTGATATTCTTGATCACCATTTCTTTGCCAAAACGCCATTACTCCATCAGTACCATAAGGCTCTAATTTCATAATATTTCTATATGCTTTTCCTAGCAAGAGTGTTTCTACAGGCCTTCCAGTTTTGTTTAGATCACCACCTCCTTTGTTATAAACTCCATTTTCAGTAACAATTCCGGAGTCAGAGTCTCCATTGTGCAAATTAGTTAAGTACCCGGGCATGGTTGATGCAAAAGTTCTACCTCCGTCAGAACTGATATAGGTCCAAGCATTATTTATTTCTCCCCAGTTTTCACGAGTTTCACCATAATTATTTGTTTCTAAGGCTTTTTCAAAATGAGTACGAACAATATATACTTTAGATTGTTGCATACAGAAATGCAGCGAATCTCCGCGAAAATTAAGTTTATCAGGCCATGCAGTTTCATCTGTTAAGTCATAATTAATCTCTGCACCGTCTATTTGACACCAATTCCAAGTGTCTCCAAAATCATCACTGTATGCAAGCGCAAATGCACCAGTAGCAAAAGTCCATCCATATGGATCTTTATTATAATAACCTTGACCAGTTGTTCCTCCGCTACCTGCAAAACATATGAGTCTAAATTTATTACTTAGAACATCATAATATCTTCCGACATTAAAATGAGAAGCATAATCAGCTTCAGAAGTTAAATTAGAAAATGTAAAATCTAAATCTCCGTCACCTATTAAATGCCAATTTCTACCATAATCAAAACTTCTAACCAATAAAGCTTGACTATTATTTGATTCTGCAAGTCCTCGACCAGAATTTGGATACGCTCCTCCAAAAGCAGCAACAATAACTCCTTGGCCTAAATATACAGCAGAAGTAACTCCTCCATCAGTGTGCTCGCCTGGATTAGAAACATAATAACCAGCATCGCTTGTTCTTTGTCCCCACGCTCCTTCGATATCACTATAGTTATATCTCCATGTGCCGCCTAAGTCAGCAGTTCTTGCACAAATCAACTGGTTGTTATCGTGGTGCCAACTAATATAAACAAGATCTCCGATATCATCCAAATGAACAAATTTACCAACATATGGATTAACGTAATGCAATTTAAACCCTGTATTCGAAGTGCACATTGGGTGAATATCACTGACGCTAAATTTATTGATGTCAACGTTACTTGTAAAACTAGGGTTCGTTGTGGTTGACGTAGATCTCCAGACTCTAGTCTTAAAAACTGGATTGGTTGTGCTCGTAGAATAGGTTTCCGCAAAAAAAGTATAATTATTAGTAGTTGTTTCTGCTCTTCCTATGGAAATCATATCATGAATGCCTCGTCCAGCATTATTGCCACTATTATTAAGATAATTTGCTGCTATCATCCCATCAGTTTCTCCGGATCCAGTAAATCTAGATTCTGTAAAGTCTTCTGAGCGAACTGGTATTGAGTCTGGATTGTAATATATATATTCTGCTTGACCTTGAAGATATCGAGAGGTTCCAGAATCATCAGCTTGAGGGCGACTCCATGGAATAAAGAGCCTATTAGATTGTTTATTGGTGTGATGATTTTTCCACCAACCTTCACCTTCTTCATCTTTTAAAGCCAACCATCCATGATGTAAATCTGCAGCGCCGGGTTTAGAAAAATTCTCTACCACATTAACGCTTAAACGATTCCAGTCTGCTCGAGTCATGGGGGCAGCTAATTTTGCTCCAGTTAATTGATTTGGTGCATCTGCTAGAGCTTCATCCCATGTATAACCTCCGCTTTTATGGCTAATATATTTATAGGTTTTATAACTTGAATTTTTAACAGAGGTTCCTCCAAATCCTGGGTCCAATGCGCCAAGCATACCGTAATTGTTGCTTCCTGCAGTTCGCAAAAAATCTCCTTGCACCTGTCCGTAACCAGTCCAAACACGACTCCAGCAAGCGGCCCATGGGTGGATAGAGCTGGTAGCAGCAACTGCTCCGTGATGAAAACCTCCGTAAAAACCTAAGATTTCGATTGCGCAACTGTCGTAATAGCATTGCCAAGTTGGAGTCCAACTAGGATGATTTCGAACATCTTTACACCATACCAATCGAGAAACATTGACCGTATCTGATGGATGAATTTCTGAAAAACCGCTGTTGGCCGCACATTTACTGGGTCCAAAAGTAGTATGAGAATCATAACGGTCAAAACCCAAGTTTCCATATCCATTGTATCCACAAGCAACAACTTGTTGAACGCGAAGGTCAGTCGAATGCTGCAATACAATAAAAATGAAACCATAAACACCACTATAATTGTAAACTTGTTTTATTCGATAACTAGTAAAATCATGCAAATGACTATATGTTAGAAGAACATATGGTTTGGCGGTACCTGTAGTTATGGTTGTGCCATCACCAAGTTGACCTTGTCCATTGTAACCTGCGCATCTTAATGTATGATAAGGATCTTTAGAGGTTTTCCAGTAAAGACCGTCGTAATCATTCCAACCTGCTTGATATTGCTTGACTCCCCGAGGACCCCACATTCGAGTGACATCCGTATCAATTATAACTGGACTATTATAATTTGTAGTATTTCCTTGAGCCAGTTGCCCCTGATTTTGTCTACCCCATCCCCACAGTATACCATCACTCATTAAAACTGCACAGAAAGTAATGCTCAAATGAAAATCAAGAACTGAAACATCAGGCTTGTCTTGATAATATCCACCCATATGGAATTCTCTCATATTCTCTAAACCTGGTCGCGCAGAACTATTGAGCCCAGAAGCAAACATTTCTACGTTTATATGCTGTCCAGCGTTTCCTGTACTGATGTATAATTTGCCATTCACTAAAATAGCAAACATGCCAACACAAGTATCATCTGTTATTCGTCGATTATGAACTGGAAAATCTGTCAGCTTTTCGGTGGCTCCATTGGGAATATAAGTGGGATGCGCATTTCTGAGCGTTTGATTATAATTTGAGCCTACCGGAGGAGAAACAATCAGCTCGTTGGTCAAATTACTACTAAACTCCCCAACATCTCCAACATCAATAACCGAACCACCTCCACCTCCAACTCCTTCATCAATTATTTCATTGATTTTATTGCGAATTTGGTTGACTCCAACGGACTCACCGTCGCCAGGTAATTTTGATACTTCGGCCATGCAACAATATTACACTATTTTTTTTGTATTTTTTCTATTACAAATTTTAATATTTTACTTCTGAGTATGTCTTCTGCTCCGAAATGAAATGTATGTATTCCTTTTTCTTTGCTTTCTTGATCATCGAAAATACGATACATGTCCGCAAATCCACTTTTGCCATTAATGTCGCTTTGCATAGGATCGCCACAAATGATCAATTTGCTGCCCTCGCCCAAACGAGTCATCAATGTGGTCAATTCTTTGAATGTAAAATTTTGACTTTCGTCGGCGATTACAACTTCGTCACGCCAACTTGCACCGCGCAGATAATTGATGGGCATACCCTTTACAATTTCTTTTTCTTTTAATGTGCTGGCTTGACCAGGAATCAAAAGCTCGTCCAACTTTTCATTCATTGGCATCATGTAAGGATTGATTTTTTCGGCCATTTCCCCAGGAAGCGCGCCAAGGCTCTTCTCGCCACTCTCTGCGATTGTGCGCACATAGGTGATGCCGCGCTCATTGTTCATATTGTAAAGCTGTAGAGCTCCGTATATTGCTACATATGTTTTACTTGTTCCCGCAGGACCACTTATAAATACTATCTTGCTGTCATTATCGAAGATAATTTTTAATAAATGCTTTTGTTTATCGGTTAAATTTATTTTCTTTAACTTGATATTTGTCTTGGTTAATGATTTACGAATTTTTTCAATTTCGTCTTCATTCACGATTTCTTGTTTTTTCTTGCGTCGAGGCATGATATATATTATTGTATGATATTGTACACTTTTTTTAAGGTTTTTTTTTAGGCGGCCTTACCTTTATATAATTATAAATAGGTTATTTTAAAAAGAGCCGCCGATTTTTTTTGGATCGAGCATATGTAGTAAATTATATAATGTGAATTTCATATTGAAAAAAGGCACCCCCCACTGCTATGGCACAATTCGATCGAAAAATTGATCCATTTAATGGGTAGGGTCACTATGGGGAAAAGCCGTAAAGTTTTTTTACTTTTTTTGTCTTAGGGGTTGACTTTCGTTGTGATTCTGTCATTCTCATATGTATAGACAATAACAAATAATAACACAAAAAATATCATGTTCTTAGAAATACTATTCATCATCAACTTTAGCTTCGTATTCTTTCTTGCTTACAAATGCATGACATCAAAGAGCATTGATCTCTTTGAAGATGTATCGAAAAAAAACTAAAATAAAGTTTGACTTTTACGAAAAAATTCAATAGATTAAGTACATGATTAAGAATAAAAGATACGCAGTTTCCTTCGAAGTTTTAACCTATCGCAACGGAGATCTTCACTCAAACAAACAAGAGTTTACTACCATGACAGGCGAAGTAAATAAACAAACGCTTGCTTCCCATGCTTGGCATCTCATCAAAGAAGGAACGAAAGAAGTTTTTGAACCTGCTTGCGGTTCTGCTATTGATGGCGAGTATGTGACACTTGAACGCAAGCTTGGCAACATCTTGAACATAAACGAATTGCCTGAGCCAACAGGCGAAATGAATTACGATCACGCTTATGCTGATTGTGAAAAATACAACTACAATTGATATGACAACTGAAGTAAATAACTTTCCCGAACTAGACCTAAGCCTTGCACTTAGCAAGGTAGAAGGTAACCTAAAGTTTCTTGCACAGGCTGAACTTGCAACCTTTACGCAAGGCGAGTCAGTACTTGAAGCATTGCACGCGGTACAACAAGCACGCAAGCATTGGGCAGAAGTAATAACAAAGCAAAAGAAACTAGAAGAAAAGGTTTGACTTGCCACGCTAAATCTTTAGACTAAATACATCATGAGAAAAGTAACACAACAAATTAAACAAGCATTCGAACAACGCCAAGCCAAGTCGGTTGGCAACACCATGACAGACGGCAACGCTGTTTGGTTGCATGGCAATAAGATAGTGCAACGCACTGAGGACGGGCTTGTGCTTGGTAGCCTCGCAGGTTGGAACACGCCAACAACAAGAGAAAGAGTCAATGGAATAACAGGATTGGGCTTTCATCAGAAGAACTTCGAACCTATGCTAAACGGCAACATAGTTGACCCATCCGATTGGTTCGCAGTCGAGCAAGGTCCAGCGTTCGGGTAATGGCGTAAAGCCTTAAGCATCAACAACTTAGGGCAAACCGCCTACGCGCGTTTTGCGTAACTCGTTGGTATACAGCGACTTACAACAAACCTCAAATCTTTCTTAAAATAAACAAACTTTTTTTCGCGTGTTTACATAAGTACATGATAATCAATAGCTTATGACACAGAGTTTTTTTGCTATCGGCTTGACTTGAGGGCGTTTTGGTAGTACTTTGTATATATAAGATTAAGTAAGACACTTTAACAATTAACAAAATAAAAATTATGAAATTATCACAAAATAAAATACAAGCTCTCTTTTCAATACTTGCCGATGCTGATGAAGGTTGCAACGATCGTGCCTGCGACAACTTAGCAGAATCCTTCGGTGGCAAACTTGGACTTGGTGAAGTTGTTTCTTTACCTTCTGAATTGTCATCTGAAAAAGTTGTTTCTGAAATACAAGATCCTCAGTTATGGTGGGAATCAGGCTGTGTCGAAGCTTGCGAAGAAATACTTGAACTTGTAAAATAAAGCTTGTACTTTTAATCCTTAACCCTATAATAAAATTATGAATAAAATTGAAGTTAGAATAAAAAAATGGTCAACCTATTGGTGTGTCAAGATCTTTGATACAGGAACTGAATATCCTAGAGTTAGAACGGCATCTAGCCTTGCGTATCTTAATGCAATAATAAAAGATGAAAAGTTAAATTCTGCTCGCTTTAATGTTGTAAATCAGCATTGATCTTTGCGGGCTAATAGCTCAGCGGTAGAGCACCGCGTTGATAACGCGGCGGTCGGTGGTTCAAATCCACCTTAGCCCACCACTTTAAAAGATTGCATAAGTTGTTGCATATCAGCAACTTGCGCAAAAATTCCTAGGGCCGGTTTGCGTAACTCGTTGAATATCAGTGACTTGCAACAAAATAAAAATAATCGCAAATAAATTAAAGTTTTTTTCGCGGCTTTATGTAAGTGCTTGATTGATAGTTGTTTATGATAGTGAGATAATTGCAAATAAATTTGACTTTTGCGGATTATGTGTTTAGATTGTATATATAAGATAAGATAAGACTTTAACAATTAACCAAATTAAAATTATGAAAATCAAAGACATTATATTCCTAAAAGCTAACGACAATCAAGTATCTGCTCACTTGTACTTTTCTACTGAGGAAGTTGTTTGTGACTCCATGGCATCAATTGGTGTGTCTCGCAAGCAAGCAATCTTTAACCTTTGTAAAGAAGGTCAACTTGATTGGAGTTTGTTTGCTGAAGCAAAAGCATTAGCACTCACCAAAAAAGATCCACGCTTTCAAAAGAAAACTTTTGTTTCTCGCAATAGCGTTCGCGACCAAAGACTTGCTGACATTTGTGATGATATGCGTTGCTCGGTTCGTGAGGCAGTTGCTTTTCTTGATCGCAACATTGCTCCTTGCGGTTGGTAAATAAACCTTGACCTTTCAACCTTTAATCAATAAACTCTATAATTATGACAGAAGAACTAGAAGAATTCATGACAGAAGAACTCGGCATCATTGATCGCCTCGGAACTGATCCTCTCGAAGGA
>Ga0233432_10002399_pt1 | contig 17413 bp, 27 predicted proteins | sample SI_122_August201_6_FD_179870 | JGI IMG/M metagenome (GOLD analysis project Ga0233432, IMG submission 179870) | Seawater microbial communities from Saanich Inlet, British Columbia, Canada - SI_122_August2016_10_MG | ecosystem: Environmental > Aquatic > Marine > Inlet | place: Canada: British...
TGTGCTTATTTACATCGATTGCCATTAATTCTAAGGTTTCAAGTAAATCTTGCGGACTTTCACCGATAATTTCGGGTTCTTCACTGTGGGCACATATTTCTCCATTGTCATTATACATGACTTCATAGAGTCCGTATGTTTTTTTATCTTTAATTATTCTGTAGTTCCACATATTTTAAAATACACTTTATAATTCTATCCATTCTTCAAAATTAGCAAGCTCTTTTGTTGAGGTTTCGCATTTTGGTATAGCTTGATTAACTATAATATCTGTAAGTGTTTTGTCTGCAATTAATTTCTCGCGAAAAGTGTCAAAAAACAATTGAAATGTCTTTATCCGTTCGGCGGGAAATGTAAATTCCTTACCTTTTGTTATGATTCCGCGATTAAGCCATGTCATTGGATGCTTATTGCTTTTATTTGCATTACAACTTTTGCAACTTGGAATAAGGTTTCCGTCGTGTTCTAATCCAAACATCGGAGGGTTAAAAAGTCTTCCATTGGTGGGAATAAAGTGATCCATGTCACGAAACTCGCCGACTCCACAATACCAGCATTTTCCTTCAATTATTACATCTTTAAATATTTTTTGTTTTTTAATTTCGTCTTCTTCTGTCCATATTGCAGATTGAAAGTAAGATAATAAATCCTTAATTAAGCCATTTAATATACTATGTCCGCGAAATAATGTATTTGCGTTGTGACGTTTTGCCATACAAACAGAATACTAGATAAACAAAGAAATGTCAAGCATGAAGTGTAATAAGATTTATGAAAAAAATAAATTTATCAGATGAAAAAGTGCACACTAAAGACTTGATTGTCAATACTAGAATTGATTTGGTGGTAGGAATTGATTATGTTGATTCGTACGAGCGCAAACTGGAGACCAACTTCTTGGAAAATTTATATATTGAACACAAAAAATCATGGAACGACCTAAAAGATGGGGTGCCTGGCGGAGAGGTTTTTGAGGGAAAAGAAGATTTCTTAAAAAGGTTTAACTCAATTATAGAGTCAATAAAAATTAAAAAAACAAATTTAGTTAAAATTCCTCTGCAGATTGTAAATGGAAGATACTGGCTAGGCAATGGCTTTCATAGAGTGTCAGCGCTTCATTATTTTGGATATACTGGTAAATATACTCTTTGTGATCAAACTAGTGGTTGCGCAGGCAGGCCAGTTGATATCAATTTTTTTGCAAAAGGATTGAGCGTCAATAATTCTCCTCTTGCTTCAGAACATTGCAATTATATCATGATGAGATTTCTGGAATCTTATTTTAAGAAATATAGCTGTATAGTTTTATTCCCTAATAAAAGAAGGCTTCCCGAAGAGATAGAAAATGCTTTTAATAAAGATATTGTTTTTGAGCTTGCAGTTTCTGCTGAAGCAAATTTTGCGAAAAATTTTATTGAATTATTATATATTCAGGAAGACTGGGCTAAGAAAAATAGTAAGATAAAAGCGTCTGATTGTTTTTTTGAACAAGAAGATCAATTGCATTTAAGAATTTTATTTATAAAGCAATATTCAAACGAAAAACTTAAAAAAATTAAAAATTGTATACGCGAATATTATAAAATAGGCAATCATTCAGTTCATACTCCTGACGCTCAAATAGAGAACCAAAGACTGTCTCGACTATTCAACGAAAATACAATTTCATTTTTAAAATATACGCCAACTCTGTTTAATAACTTTGACTCGTTCGAAAAGTGCTTGAAAAACTTGAAATCATTTTGTGAAAATAATAAAATAGATACCCGAAGAATCTGCGTTACTTCGTCTGCAGTTTTGTCCGTTTACTGCTTGAGGGATTGTGGAGATATAGATTTGCTTGTTGATGAAGAATATATAGATATTTTTAAAAATAGCCCATTTGATACGCACAACTCATATGCCAATTTAGGTCATTACGAAACTACGAGCGATGATATTATATACAATCCACAAAATCATTTTTACTATGATGAAATTAAGTTTTGTATTTTAGAAATTATTTACAACTACAAACAGTACCGTATTCAAAATAATTTGTTTGGTGAGGCTAGCCTTAATAAAGACAAAGCAGATATAAAACTCATTGAAAACTCTAAAAAATTCAAAGAAAAATGGTATTAAAAGCAAAAAAATATCCAAAAATTATTCAATTAGGATTCCATAAGTGTGGAACTTCATCATTAAGTCACTTTTTAAATGCATCTAATATAAAAACATGTCATTGGGAAAAAGGCGAAATTGCAAAATCGTTTTTCAGTAGAATGAAAAAAGGTGAACCAGGGTTCTTAGACTGGAACAATTATATTGGTTTTACAGACACTCAGTATTTCTCAAAAGAAATAATGCTTGAGCCATATAAAGAATACGAATATATCTATAAATTTTATCCAGATGCATATTATATACTTAACACAAGACATATAGAAGAATGGATTACGAGTAGACTAGCTCATAGAGGAGGATCGGTGGTTGAGGTATATAGATCAAATTTAAATATTAAAACCAAGAAAGATATCATAGAATACTGGAAGCAAGACTGGAACTCATACCACGATTCAGTAAAAACTTTTTTCAAAAATAAAAAAAACTTTATGATTTATCACATCAACGAAAATCATCCTCGTGATTTATGTAATTTTCTTAAAAATGATTTTGATGGATTATCGTGGCAGAACTATGAAATAAGGAATGCTACAGTCTAGTAATTAAAAATATGAAAATACTAGTCGCCATTCTAACTTGTAGTAGTACGCAAAACCAAGCAAAAGCTTGTATCGATTCATGGCTAAATTATGTGAGCAATCCTCATGAATATATTTTTTATGGAGACAAACTTCAGTCAGAAACGATGAAGCAAACCTGGAATTGCTCTCCAAAACTTGGAGAAAGCCGTGAGAGACTTCCGGAGAAAACATTTAAAATGTTAAAGCTTGCGTTAAAGCATGATTGGGATTTTTTGTTTAAATGCGATGATGATACTTTTGTTAATTTTAAGCTTCTCGAAAATTATTTGCAGCATTTTAATGCTCAGGATGATTTATATATAGGAAGGCAAAAAAATTATCAAGGGTTGCCTTACGCTCAAGGTGGCGCGGGCTATATTTTATCTAGGTCAGCAATAAAAAAAGCCTGGAATGGTCTGGATTTTTATCTAAATAAAAAAGGCGGAGAAGATATAGGTTTGGCACAAGCCATGAAAAACTCAGACATTAAGATGATAGATAATATACAATTAAATGAAGGACTATGGATTCCATTTGCGAATCGAACTTCAGATCTAGACTGGAATCATCAAGCCGACGATTTTGCTAAAAAACAATTGATCGGTGGAAAAATTTCGTCTCATTATTTATCTCCAGAATGTATGGCTCAAATATATAATGAATTAAAGCTTCCAAACTGTATCTCTTAATGATAATGAAATTGATTTAAAGTTTATGCGAACGCCCTTGAGCGAAGATAATTGATCTTTGTTTGCGTTGTATTTTTTAGTCATTTTTTTTGCATTTATTAGAAAATGTACCGAATGCGCAAAATGCGGCTGATATCGCATTACAAATTGCTAGAAATTCACCCTGATATGCTAAAATAAAGGCGAAATATATATTTAACGCACAACAAGCAATACAAAGCTTGCCCAATCCGTTACAATCTCTCCAAGGTCTCATTATTCTAATCCGTGATTCTTTTTGTCTTCATCAGACCATTCTTTGCTGAAATATTCATCCATTGCATTCGTGCCAAATTCATCAATAGAATGACCTTGAGGCATTAATGTTTGAATATATTTTAAAACTTTTTTTCCAATGTCATCGTGGACAGGAGAGAAATTATAAGTTGTTAAATCTAAATCGCTACCATATCCAAATTCAATGGTGATGTGGCAATCATCGATTACTTGTTTGTTTGTGATTGGGCAAGTTTTATCAATTTCTTCGTCATAAAATGAATCTGATTTTTTAGTCATGAATAAATGATAACACATTATGTTGACAAAGTCAAGAAAAATGGCGGAGAGAACAGGATTCGAACCTGCGGAAGGGAAAATAAGCCCTTCAACGGTTTAGCAAACCGCCGCCTTAAGCCAACTCAGCCATCTCTCCTAAAGTTATTCAGTTTTTCTTCGATAAGACCTATCTGATTTTCTCCCGCCTTTATTGCCATACGTTGATGTTTGAGAGTGACAATTTGGGCATAGGAATTCTAAATTTTCTAAAATATTGTTATATGCTTGACCATCTATGTGATTAACGTCTAATGTAATGCCTTGCCCTTGCCATTCACTTATTCCGCAAGAATTGCATTTATATCCTTTTTTCTCAATCATCATTCTTCTTGCCCAGTGAGGATGTTTTTGTTTTGATTTCACATAGAAACTTAAGGGTTTTCCTATATATTCTCCATTTAAAAAATTTTTAACTCTTTCATTGTATTGAAAGTCTAATTGGCATTGATGATTGCAATATTTATTTATATTATTGTAAGTTTGACCCTGTTTTTTGTTTGGGAAGTTTTTTTGCTTTTCTTTGCCGCAGTTTAAACATTTAAATGTATTCATATTGTATCAGTTTGAAAATGGAGGCTCCAATCGGAATCGAACCGATGATTCATGATTACAAGTCAAGTGTTTTGCCGACTAAACTATGGAGCCTGTAAATATTATACTATCCAATTACAATTCTGTCAACATCATGTTCAAGTTCATAGTTGTCCCAATAGTCGTGGTCGTATGAGCTATAAACCACATCATCAAATAGAACTAATTTAGAAGGTTTTAGATCACTAGGAAAAGCTTTGGTTAAATAACCAACAGCCTCTCCATCGGGAACGCGACAGCTTCCATTTTTGTATTCAAAACATTCATCATATCCATGTTCAGAATATACTATATCTTTTGATTTTATATTTATAATTTTTCGTCTCCCGCTTTCCAATTCATGCACCACTTGAAGCTTTGTACATTTACTATTTTATCTTTATTTTCTTCGTCTAATAAGTTAGATGCTGATCTTAAGTTTGTCTGAAGAGTGTCAATTAATACATACAAATCTTGAATTTGTTTGTCTCGTTTAATTATTTCAAATTGAAGTTGTTTTTCGTTCATGTGCAATATTGAGTTGAATCAATATATACACTTATTATAGTTTTCTTGGTCTAAGCCAACCCCTTCCACTATGAATTTCCGCGATTTGACTTGAATCCACTTCTTGGAGGTTGAGTATTTCTTTAATTTTTTTAATTTGAGCAGAATCTGCGGGTATTTGCTTGCCGTTCAACCAAATTGCAAAAGGAAATCTTCCGTTAAAATTAAAAGGAGAAGGCATGGAATTAATCTGTATTTCATTTGCATTCCGCAAAAATGGAGGAGGAATCTTAACGAATCCTGCTGTGCTAATTTCTTGAGGGTTTTCTATTTTCTGAGAATCGCTTTGGCAGAATAATAATAAAATTATTAATAAACTAAATATTTTATAATTCATTGTTTAATTCTTGTGTTACTTTGTTTTTAATTTCTTCTATTACTTCGGGGTGATGTTTTTTAACCCATTCTAATGTTAATTCTCGCGTATAAATTTCTATGCACTCTTCTTGTGAAATATCTAATGTGTATTGATTCATTTGTATATATTTTCTCTATTGCCGCGATTCAATCCTTTTTGATGAGCTTCTTCAAATTCATTTGCTATACCATTTTCAAACATAAATCATATTTTATCATAATCTTTAATCAAAAGCAAGCAAAAAGTGTATATATTATCATGCTAAAAGGAAAAGAGCGTCAAATGGTGCTTGATTATTTGTATCAAGAATGTATGGTAAACTCGCATGACGAGTTTGTTGTTCGTCGTAAAATGACTTGCAAGATAGAGTCTCAATTGCGTTACGAACATTTAACAACAAAAGAAAGAATTCAAATATATAATAATGTTATTGGTAAAAAAATAATAAATTATTTGATTGAAAGCATATCCAACTCTTTGGCTATGGAGTGGACAAACGGAAGTCCGCAAAAAAGAGAGATACGCATAAATGAATGGGCGCAAAATAAATACAAAAATATGCCAAAAAATGAAAGGGTTGCAATTTGCGAAAAGATGGGATACAAGTATTTAAGCAATTAGTTTTCTTGCTTCTCTTATTAATTCACCAAAGTGCGCGCCATCAAGTATAACATGCTTGGCGGTGCAAAGTGTTAAAAATTGATTGTCTATGTGCTTGATTTTGTTTTCTGTCGCAGGAATGATGGATAGTGGTAGTTTGAATTTTTTTTCTATGAAATCAAAATACATTTCCATTTTTCGTCGGTTTTCATCAACAGCTCGCTGACTAAATCGCCAAGTATTGTTTTGTTCATTGTCTCCAAAATGTAACGCGGTGACAAATTCAATATTATTAATTTCGGGATTTTGTGTTAATGTATCAGAAATTTTATACATAAACTGTTCGGGGTGAAAAATAAATAATTGATTCACTCGACCGTATGCCGCCTCGTCATTAATTTTTCCAAACGGCTCCATAACACTATCTCCTAGGCGGATGTTAATATATAAAGTATAATCTTTTAAGTTTAAATTGTTAGAGTGTTTGCGTGCGCATTCGATTAATGCTTGATGGTCAATACCTTCGTTTTGAGTTCTTAATTGTAGATAATCTTTTAAAAAAGAATTGTTGTATTGTTCGTCTGAAAATATAATTTCTCGATCATGTTGCCAGCGCAAACCTCTACATAAAATGAGATCACCAAGACGGTAATGCTTGTTGCTTTTCATTATTTTAATTTGATCAAATAAATTATTCATGTTTGACGATTTTCAGTGTGCAAAAAAAAATAAACTTATGTTTATGCGAAAAAAAATAGTTTTTTGTATTCCTCGTATTTTCGCGGCATAAATGCATATGAATTTAAATATTATTATTTAAAGGCGTAGGCTAGTCCCAGTTTCCCTGCGCAACATTTCGTCCATCGAGATTGCTCCAATCTACTGAAAATGGATCTTCATTTTCGTCTTGGTCAATGTGCTCGCTTTTAAACTGTTGTTGTTGTTCATCGTATAATTTTGCATGCATACGCTGACCCATCCATAGAGATTCTAGCAATAGCGCTCGAACCGCTTCAAGGTTGTAACTCTCTTCTTTACTGCAACGATAGGCTTGTTTTAATACATTACACAGTGTTCTTTTTTCATCAAATGACTTGTTCATTTCTTCGCGCATTTGCTCGGCAATTTTTTTGGTAAATGGTTTTGGTTTGTATTCGCTCATGCTAATATATACACTTAACCAAAAGGATATCCTTCTTTTAAGTATTGGTTGTATTGTTTATCTGAATAATAATCCCAACCTGTTTTTGTGCAAATTTCCCTAACCAATTCAAGAAAATAAAACACATGTGGATGGTTGTTTTGTTGTACTGTGATTTTTGATCCATGTTTTTCTATGATTTTATGTGCAGGAATGTCAATGCTGTATTTATCTGCTCGACCGATCATGCCTTTGAGATATTTTTTTTCAGGATCTTCTGGATCGTAATAAAATGTACTAATTGAAATTAATTGAGCATGAGATTGATGTTTTTCAATTATTTTGCTATTAAAGTATTTACTTGTTTCAGGTTTTACATTTTGAAAAATGATATAGTCTGAGTCTTTCAGCCTTTTTGCTGATTCGTTTTGGTTGAAAATTATTGGAATATCTTTACCTTTGAAATTTTTAGTTAAAGCCCAGCCAGCCTTGTCAAAAGAGTCGATACATATCCATTTTACATCGAAATTTTCATTTAACTGCTCAATATACCATGTTAGAGCTTTTGTTTGGCAATTGCCTAATAAGGTAATTTTCATAAATAATTAAAATTTATAACCAAATATTTCAATAACTGAACAAAAGTAATCTGCGGTCATTTGTTTTGATTTTTTTGTATATAATTCACGATAATGATCTTTTGGCTTGTCAGGGTTTTTGTTAGAATGGGGTAATTGATGCGGAGGGAGCCCTATGAAATCAAGAAAGACATTAAAGTCTTCCTGTAAGTGTTCATACCTGATAACATGATCACACTTTTTATAAGGGGGAATTAAGTTTTCACTTGGATTTGCAAAACCTCTTTCGCAAAAATCTTCAAATGAACCTTTGAATGCTTTACTTTTATATAATGCATGATAATACCAAGAAACCATTCTATCAAAAGGATTTCTAACCATGGCAACTACCATATATTCTTTTGGGTCATGATTAGACATTGCAATAATTTCTTGACACTCAGTAAGAGTTGGGTGGTTTTTAGGAATTTCAATTTTATCTTCTTCTATAATGCCATCAAGGCAATCTCGAATTGAGGTGCCCGCACATTTTCCCGCGTGAAGTAATATAAATTTGTGTTTGTGGGATATAATCATATATAATTATATATTTAAAAATTCTCTTATAAATAAATTTCGAGCAATTCGAGGCTCGCTGTTAATTTTATTAAAATTTGCATAGGCAGATGAGCAGCGAGTGGAAAAATGCACCATTTTAACGCGAGATAAATCTCTTGGCTTATTGTGGTGGTAATCCCAACCCTCCGCAAGAAATGTTCGATCTGAAAGTAAAATTGTTCCCGTATGATGCTGGAACTCCTGCTCTAGTGCGCCAAGAAAAAAATCATTACCATAATACTCTCTGCCTGTTTTTGCGTGATCTTGTTTGATTTTTTCTTTAAGGATTGATTTATATTTAATACATAAATCAAGCCAGTTCATAAAGTCCCCTTGCTTTCCTGAGCAACAACAAGTACACCATCCATCATAATATGTAAACTCTTCAGGAATGGTGAAACTCGGTTTGAGGGAAACATTAAATACATCATAATCTATAACCAAACTACGATTTTGAATTTGAGAGTCGAATGCAAGGTGGTATGTATGTACAGATAGCCAATAACTAGAGCTTGGTATTTTGATTCCTGCGCCATCAAGATGTATCTCTGATATAAGTTCTTCAATTTCTTGGTATCTGGTATGCGATCTCGCATGATGTTCTCTAAGAACTATAGGCTCAAAGCCGGATTCTTTCCAATTCTGCGACCATAGGGCAAGTGTTTCTTCTTGGTTAGGAATGCCTACATTTTCATAATATGTATATATTTTCATATAGTATATCCTTTTAACTCTATTACATTTTTTTCTTTTTGAGCTACAAAATCAATTAGTTGTTCATTGTACGCCTCTCGAAAATCAAGCTTATAATTTGATTGTAAAACAGGCTTTTTTGGAAACTGGATTGGAAGTCCGATGTTTTTTAAAATATAACTCATGTCTTGAGTCATATTTTCTAAACTGCCAATAAAATCTACATTTATATTACCCTCATGCATAAACCAAAAAGATTGTGGTTTTGAAATTTTTGAATGATTTTCGTTTAACATATTTTTAATAAAGATATCAAATTCTCGAGCTGAAACTTTATCTCTGGGGGTATCTCTATGCAGGTAATTAAACCAAGAGAGGTATCTGACCCAAGGATTTCTCACGAAAACAAAAACAAAATAATCTTGAAAATCGTTTTTAGGAAAAAGGTTTTTAATCTCATTAAAATTTGCATGTTGATATCCTTCGATACGTTCACCGTAATGTATGAGTATATTTTGTCGATAATTTGTCCCAGTTTTGGGTGGATCGATGCAAATGAATTTGTGTTTATGAGATATAATCATAGTTTTTTAATTCAATTATGTTCTTTTCTTTTTGAGCCACCAAATCAACTGACTCTTGATTGTAAATATCATGCATGATTTGAGGGGTGGAACTTTTATTACCGTGTTGTAGGTTCGGTGTTTTTATACCGACTTGATCGCACAAAAAAACAAATGCGTTTTGAAGGTCTTCAAAACTAGCGATATGATCAACAATAATTTCGCCGTTTTCATCGCAATAATATGAATCTTGTGAGTCGTTGTTTAATATAATGTTTTTTAATACAGTTTGATCGTCTTTGTTTTCGAATAATTCAACGCAAAGCTTGCCTTGGTTTAATTCGGGTTTTTTCCAGTTTATTGATTTATCCCTACGTAAATACTTTTCGCCGTAACTTTTAAAATACTTGAAAAAGCTAAAATAACGAGCCCATGGATCGCGCACAATCGTAAATTTAAAATAGTCATTCCAATTCCAATTATTTTTTGCAAATTGTTTTTTTGCCCGAATTGCGCAATCATGTTGATAAAACTCTGTGCAAAAATTTGGAAGCCCACTAACATCTATAATCCCCAATGGAAGCAAACTCTCTCGAAGTGATCTTGTTCCAGTTTTGGGTATATCAATTGTGATGAATTTATGTTTATGAGAAATTAGCATTTATTATCCTCCGAATTTATATCCAAAAGACTCAATATCCTTTGCGTATTTTTTCGCGACAATCTCACGAGTTTCATCATCGTAGTATTCGGCGTATTGTTTGTGGCTTGTTGTGTTTGTCCAAGAAAGTGTTTGTTTCGGAATGCCAATTGTTTCACTGATAAAATCAAAATCATTTTGAAGATTTTCAAATTTACCGACAAAATCAGAACCTGCAGTAAAATCAGAAATATTTCCAAATGTATAATTAAAATATTTTTTATTACATTGACGATATGTGTTTTTTTTAGGCATCCAATCTAAGTTGTCCAGTGATTTAATAAACTGAGGAAAATCTGGTATATGAAGCGGAAAAGAGCACACGAAATGTTTTGACTGCTTATTCATTGACCAAATAGAAACCAATCGATCCCAAGGGTTTCTGGTAAATGCCCATTTAAAATATTGATTGAATTCATGGGGTACTTTTTTTTGAATATCTGAGGATGAAATATGACAGGGGTCGTAATTGCAATTTTCTATATCATATTCTCTTTGAAGGTCATTAACATAATTTCTTAGCGCATGTATTATTGCTACAGACCCTGTTTTTGCAACTCTTGTGTATATGAATTTATTTTTATGACTGATCATTATAATGTCGCGCACTCAATGCGGATTTTAGGTCGTTGGTACTGATAAAGGTTTCTTTGTTTGTTGATTTTTTTTCATACAATAAACAATGATAATCTATTGGTAAATAAGATAAGACATTATGGTAACCTTGAAATGGTGTCTGCACCTGACTAGAATAACCTACATCTCCAGGAATAAATTCTATTAATTTTATGGGTGTATCGCCGTACAAGTCGCTCCACATTATATTGACTAGACCTGTGCCGTGTGGCCCAATTACTGTATGCGCGCTTCTAAATATATCGAATTGATCTTCTATTGAAACTCTAGTGTTGTCCTCATTAGTTCCGCTGAAAAGTATAAGCTCTCCCTCGATTTGATTGCCTGACATCCATGATCTAATTGAATTTAAAATTTGATTTTGACATTCGTGGTTTAATATTCTACCATGACCAACTCCAACTGATCTGTCGTAATAAATGACATTTTTTCGACTTGGTTTTGCGGTAAGTTTTTCTTTAAACCACTTCATTAAATATTTCATTAAATTTTTGTGCATAATGCAAGGATGCATGTCTGGTGTAGAAACAATTAATTCGCCTTTAACATTAACCGTTTCGTTTTTTTTGATCCAGAAAATTTGTTCGTAAAAATCTTGATCTATGAATTTGATTAGTTTTTTATTGAGCGGATTGTCAAATAATATGAATCGCTTATCAGGGAATTTATTTTTAAGCCATGCTAAATAAGGTAAACTGTCGTGCATAGTATGACCATAATTTCCGTTGAACCAAGTGCAAAACGCAACATAATCTCCGTATATAGTCTTGTCGATTTTTTTTGTTTTTGGTTCTGTCCATCCCGAGCGAGGTCCAATGTTTGAAATTGTTTGTCTAGAGTTCCAAGCGCTTTGCAAAGGCATAAAGTGAGCTTCATGGATAACGTAATTACCATTTTTTAATACATTAATTACAGGATAGTCCCTGTCTGAAAATCTAAAGTCTTGATTCTTGAAGAATCTTTTAGTGCAGACGCTTTCGTACAAGCCCTGCATTTTTGGGTCGGAGTGATGTATGACCGGCCAGTTCATTGAATATCTTCTCTAGCAAAAAACCAATCATTTGAAGTATTAAATACTACCCTAAAGTTTTCGAGATTATTTTTAATGTCATTTATGCTGGAATCATCTTCGTACAAAGGCGGATTGTGGCATTCTACATTAATGAATTTAACTGAATTTAAAATGTCTGAAGCGCCTAATATCATATCTAGTTCAGCTCCTTGGATGTCTGCCCATATCAAGTCTACGCTTGCGATGTTGTTTTGCTGAGACCAAGCATTAAGGGTTGTAATTTTATGAGTTGTTTTTTCAAAAGTAATCTCGGGTCTCAAGTTTTTATGGTTTGAGGGAGTTTTAATGCTGCCAGAACTATCCCAGTTTTTCCAGTCGCCAGTACCGTTGGAGGCAAAAAAATCAATATCGCCATTAAAATTTCCAACACATGATTCAATAATATTTATTCTTGAAGATATCTCTGGTGGTTGATTTTTAAGTCTATTGCGAAATTTTTCTAGAGGACGCTTGTCTGGCTCAAAGCTGTAAATCAAACTAGAGGAAAAATAATTTGCAAACTCAATCGAATGACTGCCGTCATTGGCACCAATATCAAGAATTATTGACGGTTCAAGTTTGAGGTGTTTGATATGCTTAACAATTTTTTCGTGATGTTGCATGTTTATAGTTAAATTCTAGTGTTTGTTTTATATTACACATGAATTGTTTCCATTCTCGATCACTTTTGTTGCATAAAATTTTTACCTGTTTTATGATTTCTAATATTCTCTCGTTTCTATCTTTGATATTATCGTATGATTCATCTATGTAGGGATGAAATGTTTGAAAGCCGTCTTGCTTCAGTAATTTTAATGTTTGATAATTTCCTGCAAGAATAAATGGATGCTTCATCCAAAAACATTTGTAGGTTTTTTCTGTATAACGATTGGAAAGCGTGGTCATTTCTGTTTCTTGGACTAGTGAAAAGCGCGAATGTTTAAAAAAATTAGAGTCAATGCTTTGCCAGCAAGATTTATTACCTTTTTTGCTTTTATCATAATCAATGATTTTTGGTAAATGAGGAAGTTTTAGGTTATATTTTTTTTTGACAGAGCCGCAAGACCATAGGTTTTCTTCCAATAAATCATTAACAAAAAGGTTTGAAAGCATATGCAGTTTGTCTTCTCGCGGAAACCCGCAAAGATATGTAAAATTATATTTATATTTTTTGTATTTTGGCGGGTTTATATCTTTATATAATGTCCAGCAAAAATTTTTATAAAAAATATTTTTTGAGTTAGATAGCGTTTCATTCATTGTATAAAACACACAAGGACGATTATACTTTTTTGAGTATTCTGCGGTTAGTTTAGATAGTAATTCTCTTGTATAAAAACAATGATCTTCAAAAGAGCTATCTAGTACGATAAGGTCTTCTGTAATAATTAAATCGTAAACTATATCGTTCGAAAAAATTCGTTCAACATTCACGATACCTCTTCCATAATTTTCTGTCCCAATATGTGCGATCTAGAAATTTTTGTTGAATAGTTGGATCTAGATCTTCGAATTTTATTTTTAGTTTGTTTGGCGTTGCATTGCGATGTAAATTTGATTCAATCACATGATCCTCCACATCTGATTGTTGAATGCCATAAACTCCATGGAAGACATTGTTTATAAGATCATCTACCTTGCTTATATCTGAGATGCGAAAATGTTTTAGGTATCCTTCATGTGCTAAGGTTAGATGATATGGTTCAATAATTGCAGAATCAGGCATATGTATTAAACTGCGTAAAAACCAACTATCCTCAAGTTCGTCTGATTCAATATATTCTTGAAAACTTTTAGAAACAAGACAATCATGGTTTGGCTCATGCGAACTATTGTCACTTTTGATGTAATTAAATATAGATAAAGCTCGGTCATATGGATTTCTTAATACCGTAAAATTCAAAGGATGGTTTCTTTCTGAAAATATAAGAACTTTATCAATAAAAATTCTTGCATCTCTCCAACTGCTAGAGTTGCCTGAAGGCTTTAAGCCTCCCCAAAAAATTGGGTCAACAATAACGCAAAAAGGTATGACATCTCCACTTTTAATAAAATTTAAAAAATCATCCTCTGGAATAATGTTCGTTGTTTCATCTGAGTCAATAGGGTATCTACTATTAATATATTCCATTTGTTTTTCAAGAACGATCTCCCTCTTGTTTTCTATCGAAAATTGTTCGAGTTCGGGATAAATGCTAAAAATTCCATTAGGATCTCCAGTTAAATCTGTAAGGGTGCAATATATAACTGTCAACTGGCGATCATCTTTTAATCTTATCAATGCTCTCCTGATTTTTGCAGAAGTCCAATGGAGCGATAAATTATCTCCCCTCATTAAGTGATACTTCCTGCAAAGCATTTGCGCCCAGCTTAATACATATGTTCCTGCGTTTTTAGCAATGTGATGAAATACTGGTAAATATTCTGGGTCTTTAATTATGCTCATTTTTTATGTAAAATAATTGTTTGGGGATATTGTTTTTTTACACTTTTTATTGTAGTATCTGAGTCAATTGGTAGTGAATAATTTGATATGATAGGACATTCGATCAATTGGTTATGTGGAAGATCACGATTGTTGAAGTGTTTTCTGCCACTCAGGGTGCAAACAAAAGTGTGCATAGCAACATCAAAACTAATAAAATTATCTTGCAATAGTTCTACTTCTTGTTGTATTAGCCGTTTTGAGTATTTAAATAATAATCCAAGCATGGGGGTGTTTCGGTAAATCGCGACACCGTTGAGATGCCCAGTCCACGCGCCAAATGTATATAAATCTTGTTTCCCGCGATAACAACTACCAGCCACAAGAAACTTTTCTGCGTCGCAATACTCTACAATTTTATCGATCCAATAATCTTGAATTGGTTGCGTGTCTGGTTCAAGCATTAAGAAATCGCGATACTCACTACCAACTAGCGTCATCATTGTATTGAAGAATAAATTGTTCGGGCCAGCACTACCACCAAGAGCGGGAACTTTAGGCAAATTCATTTCTTTTAATTCTTTTGGTGTGCGCGCATATAAATCATCAATATCAGATAGTTTATGCGAATATATTTTTACATCATTTACATTTTTACAGGTTTTATATTCTAATAAATCATTGTATTGTGATGTATCTCCTTTATTGAAATATATCAGTAGATCAATTTTTTTATTGAGCGATGCGTTTGTTTTAAAGAATAAATCCAAGCATGATTTTGTATGCCCAGAAAGATATTCTTTTTGAGTGTTAAGTAATACTATGGCTAATTTATTGCAGAAGATCATAATTAATTTTGACAGTCACAAGAGATTGTATGTAATTCGTTGAATTTTTTACACTTGTTTTTGCTTAATTCTTTAAGGTATTCTGGCCAGAAAAAGTAAAACGCTTCCATGTCTTCGTTTTCTAGTGCGATTTTTAATTCTTTCTCGTAAATTAGCGACCAATTTTTATCTCTCTCTTTAAAAATAGTATCAATCGGTTGCGGGTTGTAAGTATGGGCACAACCACTAAAAAACAACAATAACACAAGCAAGCGCACAAGGTATATTACACGAAACAAAGTGTATATCAAGGTATGATCAACAAAATAATTAAAAACATTTTATATAAAAATAAAGTATTAGACGTTCCTGAAACACCTGTGGACGAAAGAGATTGGGAATTTAAACAGGAATTGCTTGGCTCTGAAGAAAATATAAAGCTGAAAGAATTCTCTCGTAAAGATTTTACTCCTGAAGTTAAAAATCAAGGCCGTATTGGATCTTGTGTTGGTCATAGTGGTAGAGTTGTATATGGAGATACTCCGGAATTTAAAGGTAAAGAGCCTAGTCCAATGTGGATATATAAAAAAGGTAAAATTTACGATCCATTTCCTGGCGAAAATTATTCTGGGACGACAATAACTGGTGCTTGTAGGGGTTTAATAAAAGAGGGTTGCTGTGAGGAAAAATACTGGCCATATAAAGATGATGAAAGCGCTCCAATGCTAGAAGGAGCGGAAGAGAACGCATCTGATTATAAAATAGATTCCTACTATGTGATTCCCAAGAAGAATCATGATTTAATTAAAAAAGCACTACTTGAAGAAACTCTATGGACGTCATTCAAGGTAAAAAAACAATTTTATTATACTAATTCTTCGGGAATCGTCGATACTGAAAAATATTTAAAGTCTGATGATGCAGGTGGACACGCTGTGGCTATGACCGGATGGAAGTATATTGATGACAAATTATATTGGGAATTTCAGAATAGTTGGGGTAAGTGGTTTGGTAATAAAGGATTTTTTTACTTGGAAAGTTCTTTGTACGAACAGATTATGATGAATGCCGCCGGTCCGATTTATATAAAAACTAAATCAGAAAAAAAAGTTGAACCAAAACCCGAACCGAAACCTGAGCCAAAATCCGAAGAGAAAAATAAAAGTAAATATATTTTTATAGCAATTGGAGCTATTACTGTAGCAATTATTACTTGGCTGTCGAGATAAATTATATAACTTGTATTTTTTCGTGACCTACCCTGCAAGTTGGGTCTAGCCAAATTTTATAACCAGCTTCTTTTGCATCTTGACACCACGAGACATCTTCTGAGCAGACCTCTTGGTTTTCTCCTACAGAAATAATTTTTGGAGCGAACCATGGATAGTTCATGCTTTCAAATACTCCTTGCTTAATTAATGCCCATCCGAATCCAATATAATCTACGATAAAAGGCTCTTTCCTTTCAGACATATCTTCGGTTGTTAAAAACTGATAAGATCCGTGATTTGCAAAAAAATCATCATTCATTTCTTCTACGACAGGGGTGTAAAAGCCTCCCGAACTTGATCCTCCAGGCTGAGCATACCATCCAGATGCGATATCTTTGTTTAAGGATATTAATTTTGTAAATGATTCATTGTTAAATATAATATCTGAATCTATCCACATCATGTAATCATAAGGTAATCCATTGAATGGTTTTTGCTTTTTTCCACGATTAACATCTGCTCCTGCGCATTTGCATCTAGCAAAGTTTACCATGCTAGAGTATTCCTGAGAAATTTGCACTTTAATACCCTGAGATTTACAGAATTGTAGCAGGTTGATAAAGTTCAACATGAAGTCTCCGCTAAATCTATTTCCGGGTAAACAAAAAATAATTTTCATTAAATTAATTCTTTTAAGATTGAGATTTGTTTTTCTATATCTTTAATTTCTTCTGCGATTTTGATCGAATAATCTTTATCCTTGTTAAGATGTTGAAGAATGCGAGTTGTTAGCTCAGATAGTTCTTCGCTTAATTTTAATAAAGTTTTTTCGGTTTTATTCATATGTGGGAAAGTCCTATCTTGGATATAGACTCCAGCGACCTTTT